>OJRC01000102.1_pt1 | contig 67402 bp, 61 predicted proteins | sample 1599081 | NCBI WGS metagenome assembly OJRC01 (sample SAMN03922519, study PRJEB24848) | human gut metagenome | isolation source: stool sample | host: Homo sapiens | place: Germany | collected 2010-02 | reverse complement strand
AGCGGCTCCGGGGCATTTGCCCCGGAGCCGCTTCAATTTGCAGCCTCAAAGAGAACGCCGGACATACGGAATGACCGTGAATGAGGGCGCTTTCAAAACGCCGTCGCTACAGCTCCGCTTCCTCCCAAAGCTCCGTGCCTGTCCCCAGCCGCAGGGCCGTGCAGAAACCCGCCTGCCGCGCCAGTGCTGCCGCCTGTGGAAAGGCGTGGGCCAGATACCGCCGGTCGTGGCAGTCGGAGGTGAGGGTGATTCTCCCGCCCAGCTCGCGCCAAGCGCACAGCAGTTCCAGCGTGGGATAGGGCGTGGTCAGGTAGCCGCGCGCCATGCCCCCGGTGTTGATTTCCAGAACGCCGCCGCAGGGGAAGGCGCGCTCCAGCGCGGAGAGCGCCAGACGGCGGTAGGCGGAGTCCGCCTCGTGAAACAGCGAGAGGGAAGCGGCATATTTGCGCAGCAGGTCAAAGTGGCCGATGATCTGCGGCCGGTCGCGCAGGAGGGCGGTTACCTCTATGGCGAAATAGTCGCGCGCCATGGCCAGTCCGTCGCCATGGTACACCTCATCCACATAGCGGCGCAGCAGCATGGGGTCCCCGTCCACGGCCACGGACGTGCCGCTGTAGCTTTCGCAGAGGTAGTGCGCCGAGCCGATGAGGTAATCCGCTTCGGCACAGGCCGCGCGGCGGCAGTCCGGATGGGCCAGTGCGTCCAGCTCAAGTCCAGCCCACAGGCGCGGAAAGCCGGGTTCCGGCGCCGCCTGCAGGGCGCGAAGCTCCGCAAAGTAGCCCGCCTGCACGTCCAGGGCCATGGAATAGTCCGGGTCGAAGCCCTGCCAGGCGTGGCCCGAGAATCCCAGGCTCACAAAGCCCAAAGCGCGGGCCGCCTCCACCATGGCGGGGATGGCGTCTGCGCCGTCGCACCAGCGGGAATGGGTGTGGGCATTGCTCGGAAACGTCATTGCATGCGCTCCTGCTTCACCTTTTTGTCGATCACGTGGCGGCGGGCCAGCTCGCGCACCACATCCTCCAGCGAAATGCCCATCTCCACCATCAGCACCATGGCGTGGTAGACCAGGTCGCCCAGCTCGTAGGTGGTCTCGGCCTTGTCGCCCTTTGCGCCGCCGATGAGCACCTCGGTACATTCCTCGCCGACCTTCTTGAGGATCTTGTCGCGGCCCTTCTCAAAGAGATAGGTGGTGTAGCTGCCTTCCTTGGGCGAGGTCTTGCGCCCGGCGATGACCTCCATCAGAGCGGAGAGGGAGAAGGGGCGAATGTCCTCGCTTTCATACAGGCCGTCGAAAAAGCAGCTCTCGCTGCCCGTGTGGCAGGCGGGACCGGCCTTCTTGACCTGCGCCACCAGCGCGTCGCCGTCGCAGTCGGCGGTGAGGGAAACCAGCGTCTGCACATTGCCGCTGGTTTCGCCCTTGCGCCAGAGGCACTGGCGGCTGCGGCTGTAAAAGCAGGTGCGCTTTTCCTCCAGGGTGATTTTGAGGCTTTCCCGGTTCATGTAGGCGAGGGTCAGCACCTCGTGGGTCACATAGTCCTGTACCACCACGGGGATGAGGCCCTTTTCATCGAATTTGAGCCCTGAGACGAGCGTTTCATAATCCATCGTTGCCATCCTCCACAAGGCGCATGGGTACGCCGTTTTCGTTGAGCCAGCGCTTGAGGGCGCGGATATCCACCTCACGCGAATGGAAGATGGAGGCGGCCAGCCCCGCATCCACGCAGTCAAGGCGGAACACGTCCAGAAAATCCTCGCGGCGGCCCGCGCCGCCGGAGGCGATGATGGGCACGGATACCGCCTCGCCCACGGCCCGGAGCATTTCCAGATCAAAGCCCCGGCGCACGCCGTCGGTGTCGATGGAGTTGACCACGACCTCGCCCGCGCCGCTGTCCACGCCGCGCCTGACCCAGTCGATGGCGTCCAACCCCGTATCGTCGCGCCCGCCGCGGGCAAAGATGTGGAAGCGCCCGTCCACGCGCTTGACATCCATGCTCAGCACCACGCACTGGTCGCCGTAGCGCTTGGCCGCGCGGGCGATGAGCGAGGGGTCGCGGATAGCGCCGCTGTTGACGCTGACCTTGTCCGCCCCGCATTTGAGCACGCGGTCAAAATCATCCAGGGTATTGATGCTGCCGCCCACGGTGAGGGGGATGAACACCTCCGCCGCCACGGCGCGCAGCGCGTCCGCAAACAGCGGGCGGCCCTCGGCGCTGGCGGTGATGTCGTAAAACACCAGCTCGTCCGCGCCGGAATCGTTATAGAAGCGGGCGAGCGCCACGGGATCGTCCACGTCGCGCAGGCCCTCGAAGTTCACGCCCTTGACCACCCGGCCGTTTCGCACGTCCAGGCAGGGGATGATGCGCCGGGTCAGCATGGCTGCGCCTCCCCTCCGGCGATGGCCAGCGCGCGTTCCAGACGGAGCTTTCCGGCGTAGAGCGCCTTGCCCAGGATGCAGCCGTAGAGGCCCATGTCGCGAAGCGCCGCGATCTCGGTTTCAAAGCTGACCCCGCCGGAGGCGATGACCTGAAGCCCGGCGATGCCGGACAGGCGCGCATAGACATCAAGGTTGGTGCCGGAAAGCGCGCCGTCGCGTCCGATGTCGGTATAGATGACGGTGGCCACGCCCGCGTCCGCGAGCTTTTGGCAGAAGGCCACGCCGTCCAGACCGCTCACCTCGCGCCAGCCGCGCGTGGCCACCTTGCCGCCGCGCGCGTCCACGCCCACGGCGATGCGCGCGCCCCAGCGCGCGACCAACCGCTCGACCATGCCGAAATCCTCCACCGCCACGGTGCCAAGGATCACCCGGTCCGCGCCCAGAGCGAGCGTGGCTTCTACGTCGGCTTCGGTGCGCATGCCGCCGCCCACCTCCACGCTGAGCGGCAGCTTGCACAGCTGCCCGATGACGGTGCGGTTCTGAGGGCTGCCGTCCTTCGCGCCGTCCAGATCGACGGCGTGCAGGCAGGTGGCTCCGGCCTGCACAAAGCCCTGCGCCACGGCCACGGGATCGTCGCCGTAGACGGTCATGCGGTCGTAATCCCCCTGCGTCAGGCGCACCACGCGGCCACCCCGCAGGTCGATCGCCGGATAGATCAGCATGCCGCATCCTCCTCTCCCATGGCGAAGGCCCGCAGGATGCGCAGGCCTACCGCGCCGCTCTTTTCCGGGTGAAACTGCGTGCCGCACACGCTGCCGCGCCTGACGGCGCCTGCGACGGTGACTCCGCCGTAATCGGAGCTTGCGGCGAGCGCCTCGCCGCAGCCGGTTGCGTAGAACGAATGCACATAGTAGACGAAATCTCCCTCGCGCACGCCGGCGAGCAGCGGGTCCTCCGGGCGGTTGAGGTGCAGGCTGTTCCAGCCCATGTGCGGCACCTTTGCGCCGGGGGCGAGAACGGGCGCGAGGGGCCGCACCTCGCCGGGAATCAGGCCAAGGCCCGCGTGCTCGCCGTATTCATAGCTCTTGTCAAAGAGAAGCTGCATGCCAAGGCAGATGCCCATGAGCGGCTTGCCCTGTCCGGCAAGGTCGCGCAGCAGCGCATCCAGCCTGAGGGCATGAAGTTTTTCCGCCGCATCGCCAAAGGCCCCCACGCCCGGCAAAATGATGCGGTCCGCCGCGCGCAGCGCGTTTTCCTCGCGTGTGACGGTGCACTGCGCGCCGATATGTCTGAGCGAGCAGGTGAGCGAATAGAGGTTGCCCACCCCGTAATCCACCACGGCGATCATGGCGCGTCCCCTCCCAGCGTACCCTTGGTGGAGGGGATTTCCCCGGCGGCGGCGGGGTCGATCTCGCAGGCCTCGCGCAGGGCGCGGGCTACAGCCTTGAAGATGCCCTCAATGATGTGATGCGTGTTCTTGCCCGTGAGCAGCCGGATGTGCAGCGTGATGGCCGCCTCGCGCACGAGGGCGAGGAAGAACTCCTCCACAAGCTCGGTATCGAACGTGCCCACCTTCTGCGCGGGCAGGGGCGCGTCAAAGCCGAGGCAGGCCCGGCCGCTGAGGTCCACAGCCACAAGTGCCAGCGCCTCGTCCATGGGCAGGAGGCGCTGGCCGTAGCGCCGCACGCCCCGCTTATCGCCCAGGGCGGAGCGCAGCGCCTGCCCCAGCGCGATGCCGATGTCCTCCACGGTATGGTGGTCGTCCACCTGCGTATCGCCCATGCAGCTCACGCGCAGGTCAAAGCGGGCATGGGCGGCAAGGAGGGTGAGCATGTGGTCCAGAAAGCCGCAGCCGGTGCGGATGTCGCTCTGTCCCGTGCCGTCGAGGTTCAGGGTGAGGGAAATGTCGGTCTCGGCGGTTTTGCGTTGGATGGTCGCGCTTCTCATGATATCGTCCTTTCCGACAGAATGGCGCGGGTTTCCAGCACGAGGCGGCGCATCTGCTCCCGCGTGCCGATGGAGATGCGTACATGCTCCCTGAGCGCCGGGTCATTCCAGCAGCGGATGAGCACGCCGCGTTTTTTGAGCGCCTCGTAGTAGCCGCGCGCGGTCAGCGCGGGATGGGCCGCAAAGAGAAAATTGGCGTGGCTGTCCGTCATGGAAAAGCCCAGGCCACGAAGCTCCGCCGCCGTCTCCCCGCGCTGGCGCACGACGCTTTGCACACAGGCTTCGAAGTAGGCGGTATCGCGCATGGCCTCGATGCCGGCCAGCATGCTCAGGCGGTTGATGTTATAGGGGTGAAAGCTGCACCGGACGCGGTTGAGGTCGTCGATGACGGGGGCATTGGCAAGGGCGTAGCCCAGCCGTGCGCCTGCCAGCGAGCGCGACTTGGAGAACGTGCGCACGATGAGCAGGTTGGGACAGGATGCAAGCAGGGGCAGGGCGCTTTCGCCGCCGAAGTCCACATACGCTTCATCCACCAGCACGATATGATCGGGATTCGCGCGCACGATGCGCTCGACCTCCGCAAGCGGAAGGGCGATGCCGGTGGGCGCGTTGGGGTTGGCCAGCACCACCATGCCGCCCGTGCCGAGAAACGGCTCCACGGGCACGGTGAAATCCTCACGCAGGGGCACGGCGTTCGTGGGTACGCGGAACAGGTTGGCAAACACCCGGTAGAAGCCGTAGCTCACCGCCGGGAAGGTGACGGGATGCGCCGCGTCCGCAAAGGCGAGGAAACTGAACCCCAACACCTCGTCCGAGCCGTTGCCGCAGAATACGTTGTCCGGCGAAAGCCCATATGTGTCCGCGATGGCGCGGCGAAGCGGCAGGGCCGTGGGGTCGGAGTAGAGGTTGAGGCGGGAGACTTCCTCGCGGCTGAGCGCGTCCAGCACGCGGGGCGAGGGGGGGAAGGGGCTTTCGTTGGTGTTGAGCTTGATATACTCGCGGCCCTGAGGCTGCTCGCCCGGCACATAGGGGTCAAGCCCGGCGAGCGCGGAAATGAGAAAATCGCTCATGAACGGCCCTCCATGCGCACGGCCACGGCGTTGGCGTGCGCGTCCAGCCCTTCGCGGCGGGCAAAGCGCATCACGTCCCCGGATACCTTTTCAAGCGCCGTGGGGGTGTAATACAGGTAGCTGGACCGGCGGCAGAAATCATCCACGCCCAAAGGAGAGGAATAGCGCGCGGTGCCGCTGGTGGGCAAGGTGTGGTTGGGCCCGGCCAGATAGTCGCCCAGAGGTTCGGGACAGCTGCGGCCCAAAAACACGCTTCCGGCGTTATGCACCATGGGCAGCAGGCCGAAGGGATCGTCCACGCACAGTTCGAGGTGCTCCGGGGCGATCTCGTCTGCCAGACGCGCGGCGGTTTCCAGGCTGTCCACCACGAGGATACGGCCGTTTTGTTCGATGGAGGTACGGGCGATTTCCTCGCGCGGGAGCAGCTTGAGCTGCCTCTCCACCTCGGATGCCACAGCCTCGGCCAGCGACGCGTCGGTCACGGCCAGCCACGCCGAGGAAAGCCGGTCATGCTCGGCCTGAGAAAGCAGGTCCGCGGCCAGATGGACGGGATTGCTGTTTGCGTCGGAGATGATCATGATTTCGCTGGGCCCGGCGATCATGTCGATATCGCACAGGCCGCGCGCATAGCACAGCTGCTTGGCGGTGGCCACATAGATGTTGCCGGGGCCGACGATCTTGTCCACCTTGGGAACGGTCTGCGTGCCAAAAGCCAGCGCAGCCACGGCCTGCGCTCCGCCCGCGCGCACCACCGTGCGCACGCCCGCGAGCTTTGCCGCCGCCAGAATGGGGGCGGGCACCTTGCCGTCCGGACCGGGCGGGGTGGCCATGACGATGGTTTCCACCCCGGCGATTTTGGCGGGAATGGCATCCATCAGCACGCTGGAGGGATAGCGGGCCGTGCCGCCGGGCACATACAGCCCGGCGCTCGCCAGCGGCAGCACGCGCTGGCCCACCACCACACCTGGAGAGGGCGTATCCACAAAGCCGGCGCGCTTTTGCAGGCGGTGGAACCGCTCGATATTTCCCGCGGCCAGCCGGAGCGTATCCAGAAATTCCGGCTCCACCTGGGAAAACGCCGCGTCCAGCTCTTCCTCAGGCACCAGAAGGCCGTCGGGCCGCGCGCCGTCGAATGCTTCGCAATAGTCCAGCACGGCTTCATCGCCGCGCAGACGCACATCCTCCACAATGGCTTCCACCGCCTGCGTCACGTCGCGCTTGACCTCGGCGGCGCGGTCCAGAAGCTGGGCGGCGGGCTGTCCCTCATAGGATACGATGCGGATCATGGGCGTTCCTCCTTTTGATTCAGCTGGGCCTGAATGCCGGACAGCAGACTCGATATGGCCGGCTCCTTGAACTTCATGGCGGCCTTGTTGGCGATGAAGCGCGCGCTGATGGGCAAAATCTCGCGGGTGACCTCCAGATTGTTCTGCCGGAGGGTGGTCCCCGTTTCCACGATGTCCACGATCACATCGCTCAGCCCCAGCAGCGGCGCCAGCTCGATGGAGCCGTTGAGCTTGATGATCTCGATTTCCCGGCTCTGCGCGGCATAGAAGCGCCGGGCAATGGCCGGATACTTGGTGGCCACGCGCAGCGGCCGCTGGCGGTCCTCCCGGAAGCCCACGGGCGCGGCCTCCGCCATGCGGCATTTGCCAAAGCCCAGGTCCAGCAGCTCGTATACGTCGCTTCCGCCCTCCAAAAGCACGTCCTTGCCCACCACGCCCACGTCCGCCGCGCCATGCTCCACATAGATGGCCACGTCCGAGGGCTTGACCAAAAGGTAACTCATGTCGCCTTTTTCATCGGTCAGCACCAGCCGGCGGTCGTCCTGCTCCATGGCGGCGCAGTCGTAGCCGGCGGCCTTGAACAGGCGGTATACCTTGTCGCCAAGCCGTCCCTTGGGTAATGCCACGTTCAGCATGCGCCGCTCACCTCCTCCAGCGCCCCGTCCCGATAGCGCATCGTGCGGCCCGCGCGCAGGCCGGGGGGCGGCATCTGTGCCGCCAGCACGCGCAGGCCCTGCGCCCTGAGCCCCTCCAGCGCACGAAACACACCGGGCGCCTCGTCGCGCGCGCCGTAGAGCACCAGCACGTCCACATCGTCGCCCGCGGGCCGGGCAAGCACGCGCTGCAGCTGGTCAAGGTAGAGGGCAAAGCCCAGACCGTCGCCTGCCTTGCCGAATTTGCGCATCAGCTTGTCGTAGCGGCCGCCGCTGAGCGCCACGCGCGGCGCGCCTTCCACGTATCCCTGGAACACCAGGCCATTGTAGTAATCCAGATCATTGAGAATGGAAAAATCCAGCCGCACATGCCCGCATAAGTCCAGCGCGTCCAGTGCCGCGTACAGGCTGGAAAGCTCGCCCACGGCCTGTTTCATGTCCGCTCCCACGGCGATATCCGCCGCGCGGCGCAGGGTTTGGGTAAAATCGCCGCAGAGCCCGGGCAGCTGCGCAATACGGCCTGCATAGAAGGGCGCGACCTGCCACTGGGAAAGCTGGCGAGCGAGTTCGTGCGCGTTCTTTTGGCGGATGAGGCGGATGGCCTGCTCGCGCTGCGAGCCGTCCAGCCCCGCATCAGCCAGCAGCCCGCCCGCAAAGCCCATGTGACTGATATCCAGCACAAAGCCCGCCCCGGTGAGCCGCAGGCTCTCGATGGCCAGGCGCAGCACTTCGCATGCACCGTAGAGATCTACCTCGCCCAGCAGCTCCACACCCAGCTGGCCGATCTCGGTAAACTCGTGGTCGGTGGGGGAAAGGCGATATACGCTTTCATGGTAGTACAGCTTTTCCACCTGCCCCCGCTCCGGCCGCGCCCGCTTGACGATGGACAGCGTCACATCAGGCCTGAGAGCCATGAGCTGGCCGCTTGCGCCGGTAAAGCTGAGCACGCTTTCGCTGGTGAGAAAGCTCTTGTTTTCCAGATAGAGTGCATATTCCTCAAAGCGGCGCATGGGAAAGCGCGCATAGCCATAGCTTTCATACAGCTCCCGCAGTTTCAGCACAAGACGCTCCTGAGGACCGAGCACATCGGGAACGGACATGGGACCCCTCCTTCCGGGATGGTGGACAGTATAGCACGCTTTAACACTTTAGTCAAGCAACGCAATAAATTTCTTCTTTGATTGAACTATCACGCCGAAAAGAACAGCGTGTGAAACGGTCAAAAAAGGGGCGGCCTTGCAGCCGCCCCGATTGTTCCCTTGAAACGCCCATCCGCCGGATCAGGCTTCCGGTTCCATCAGGCCCAGATCGCCGTCCTTGCGCAGATAGAGCACGTTGGTGCGGTCGGTCTCCACGTTGACAAACACGAAGAAGCTGTGTCCCAACAGTTCCATCTGCAAAATGGCATCCTCCACGCTCATCGGGCGCACCGGGAAGGTCTTGTGGCGCACCACCTTGGGAGCCGGCCCGTCCTCGCTGACGGTTTCGACGCTCGCGGCGTCGTACTCCAGTTCGCCGGGCTTGAACGCATCCTCACGCAGGCGTTTGCCCAGCTTGGTACGGTGTTTGTGGATCTGCCGTTCCAGCTTGGCCAGGGCCTGGTCGATGCTGACGTAGAGGTTGTCGTCGTTCGACGCCTCGGCACGGAGCACCACACCTTCAAAGGGAACGGTGATTTCACAGGTGCGGCGGTTATTCTTTTCACGTGTCAGGCGCACAAAAATTTCGGTGTTGGGATTGAGATAGCGCTCCATTTTCGAAGTCTTTTTCAAAACGCGTTCGCTCACGCCGGGGCTGACTACCATGTTTTTGCCGGTGATGGTCGTTTTCATATTTGGAAACTCCTTACTATGTAATGGGGAAGGATGTCAGGCGGAATGCCTTGCGGCGCTCCGGCTGAAACCGGAAGAACGAGAAAATGATGCGTGTGCCAATGGAACCACGCTCCTTTCCAACAAGTGATGCGGGCAGGGTCAGCCCGCACCATCCGGTTTTCTGAATCCACCTTTTCCTTGCCCTTGCTTGGTATATTCTGTTCGACGCGAAGCGGTCCGATTCCTGCTGCAATGGGGGAAACATCCAAAGCATTTACACTTTCGTCACAGTTGACTCCTGAAAATGGAAAGTATGGCGCAAAAGAGAAAAAGAAAATCCAAAAAATATTTAAAAAATGTGAACAATTTGGCAGGCTGATCCGTCTTATAGGATGAATGGCAGTGGTTTTAGCGGCGAAGGTCCTCCGGGCTTTCTGAAGGAGCTGCCGCCGATAACGATAGAATATTTTTAAGGAAGCATAGGAATCAGGGAGGTAGAAGATCATGAAAAAACGTCGCATGCGGCTGGCGGCTCTGCTGATGGCGGCCATGATGCTCTGTGGACTGGCCGTTGCAGAGCCTGTGCATGAGCATCAGTGGAGCGCATGGCAGAAAAGTGCGGATCATCCGAGTCAGGAAACCCGCACCTGCCTTGAATGCAGCGCTGTTGAAACGCGGGAACATGAGTGGGGCGCATGGATCGATCAGGGCGACGGCACGGAAAAGCACATCTGCAAAAATTGCCAGAAAGAAGAGATTCGCAAGATTGAGACGCCTTTGGAACCCTTGGGCGACGACGTTGGCGACGAGGGCGGAGGCGCCAGCTTGCTGAAGGGGGACGGCACAGGCACGGACCCGAACGCGGGCACAGGCACAGGTACGGACCCGAACGCGGGCACAGGCACAGGTACGGACCCGAACGCGGGCGCGGGCACTGATCCGAATGCAGGCGCGGGTACAGGTACGGACACCAACGCAGGCGCAGGCACGGACCCGAACGCAGGCGCGGGCACAGACCCGAATGCAGGCACGGGCACTGATCCGAATGCAGGCACAGGCACTGATCCGAACGCAGGCGCAGGCACGGACCCGAACGCAGGTGCAGGCGCAGGCATGGACCCGAACGCAGGCGCGGGCACAGGCACTGATCCGAACGCAGGCACAGGCACGGACCCGAATGCAGGCGCGGGCACAGGCACTGATCCGAACGCAGGCACAGGCACGGACCCGAACGCAGGTGCAGGTACAGGTACGGACCCGAACGCGGGCGCGGGTACAGGCACGGACCCGAACGCGGGCATAGGCACTGATCCGAACGCAGGCACAGGCACGGACCCGAATGCAGGCACAGGTACGGACCCGAACGCAGGCGCAGGCATTGAGAACTTGGGTGAGGATCCGGATGAAGGTCCGATAGTCAAACAGGCGCAGATACAGATCAACCTGGTTGTGGACTCCGGTGAGGCAAAGGCCGGAGATACGCTTACGTATACGGCTACCGTGAAAAACGACGGTACAGCTGACGCTCAGAATGTAAAGGTCAGCTTCACACTGCCGGGAGAACTCCAAATTGCAGAAACGTCCTACGGCGGTCTCCAGGCTGAATCCACGCTTGCGCAGCTGCAACAGGGAGAGGAGGCCACCGTCTGGCTCAAGGCAATGGTGCTGGAGAGCGCCGTCCATGGTACAAAGCTGACGGTTACGGCTTCGGCGGACGGAATGGTTTCGAACGCACAGGAAACAGCGGTTTTGGAGCATCCGCAACTTACGCTGGCCTGCATTGCAGGCAGCAATACGGCTACGGAAGGCGAAACGCTGCAATATACGGTTACGCTTGCCAACACCGGCAAAGGGCCGGCTGCCGATGTGGCCGTTGCGATTACGCTCCCGCAGGGCGTCGAGAACGCGACCCCGACGGCGCCTGATGGAACTTCCTATGCGGGCGGCATCTGGACGGTACCTGCACTGGCAGTGGGCGAGAGCCTGTCGCTTGTCCTGCAGGCCACGGTAAAGGGCGGTATGGCTGATGGAACGGACCTGACCGCACAGGCCCAGGTGACGGGCGTTTCCAGGAGACTGGCCGATGACGGCGTGGCGCCGGAGATGCTTGCGGCGCCCATTGCGGCCAGCGCGCCGGTCACTTTGTCCGCGCCCACCCTCGCCATCGGGCTGGCTGTGGACAAAACATCAGCCGCCACGGGCAGCGTTGTGAACTATATCGTTACCGTATCCAACAAGGGAAGCGCTGCGGCCGATAAAGTGGGCGTAACGGTCAGCCTGCCGGCTGCCAACTTGCAGCTGGGTACGGTTACGCCCAGGGAAGGCACCAGCTGGGATGGAAACGCCGGGAAATGGACCATTCCTTCGCTGGCCCCGGGTACGGAGAGCACCCTGAAGCTGGAGGCGGTCGTGACCGCCGTTCAGCCGGGCGAAACCGTCACGGGTGGCGCCTCGATTGTGGAAGCCGGCGGAGCAGCCATGCCCGCGCCTTTGTCGGCAAGCGCGGCCTTCGCGGGTGAAAACGCCGCGGTCCATCTCTCGATCACCAAAACGGCGGACCGTCTCGGAGCACAGCCCGGAGAGGAGCTTCGCTATACGCTGGTGGTCACCAACAACGGCAAGGCGGCCATCAGCAGTATCCAGGTGAGCGACAAGCTGCCCGATAAGCTGCTCTTTGCGGGCAAGGAGCTCAGCCAGGGCACGACCTATGACGAGGCCACCGGCCTGTGGACCATTCCCATGCTGGAAGGGGGCGCGCAGGCGACGCTGGTGATCAAAACCGTCGTGCTGGATGCTACAGTGGGCGTAAACCTGGTCAACACGGCCGAAATCATCAGCGTGGCTGGTGCTGAACCTGCCGTGCATCCCACGGCGACCGCGTCGGTGCTTATCAACGCGCTCAACTATGGCTTCCTCACCGTCAACAAGACGGTAACAGGCAGTGGGGCCAGCAAACAGCGCGACTTCCCCTTCCAGGTGGTCTTTACGAATGCGGCGGGGGCGGCTGTGCACGGCATCGGCATATATGTGAAGGGCAACGAAACCCATACCTTTGATACGGCGTCTCCGCTCACCTTTGAGCTGCGTCATGATGAAACGGTGTGGATTGGCGTGCCTGCGGGCCTGAGCTACACCGTGACGGAGACGGATACCAAGGGCTACACCTGCACCTGGAAAAACGAAAAGGGTGTTATCACGGCCAACCAGCTCATTCAGGCGACCTTTGTCAACGAACGCCAGCGGAACACCGAAATTCCCAAGACCGGCTATGCCGATCAGGCCCCGGACGCGGACGGCGCACAGGAGGCGCCGTCCGTGGCGGCGGACCTGGCGGACGCCTACGCCCAGAACGATGATCTGGTAGGCTGGCTCAAGGCGGGCGAGGGAATTGACCTGCCCGTGGTGCAGTCCGACAACACCTATTATCTGGACCATGGCTTCACGGGCGAGGAGGACAGGAACGGCACGCTGTTTCTCAACATGAACAACCAGCTTTTTCCCCCTGACGACGTGCTGCTCATCCACGGGCATAACATGAAGGATGGCTCCATGTTCGGAACGCTCCCCAAATTTGAGCGGTATGACTACGCCAAAGAGCATCCCCTTGTGACATTCCAGACCATCTACGACGAGGAGCCCGTTTACTATGTGCCGGTTTCGGTGTTCAACGCCTCCATGCTGCCGGACCATTCCCGTTATTTCGACATTACGCAGATCGTCTTTCCCGACGATGAGGCGGGGGAGGTAACGGATTCCTCCACCTTTCGCCAGAGCAGCGCGTTCAAAGCCTATCTGGACGAACTGCGGGCGGTGTCACTGTGGGAATCGCCCGTGGATGTGAATGTGGATGACAAGCTGCTCATGCTGATTACCTGCAGCTACGACCTGGAGGACGGCCGGCTGATGGTGGTTTGCCGCAGGCTCAGGGACGGGGAAACCCCGGAGGAGGTTGCCGGGCTGTTTGCAAAATAAGCCCAATGGCAAAAAGGCTCTTTCCTGCGCGCAGTGCGTGGGAAAGAGCCGTTTTTGGCATAAACAGAAGCGCCTCGCATGCTGCGAGGCGCTTTTCTTGGTACACCATCAGGGGCTCGAACCCTGGACACCCTGATTAAGAGTCAGGTGCTCTACCAACTGAGCTAATGGTGCTTGTCCGCCAGCCGGGCCGCTTTCGTGAAGCGGTATCATAACCAGCGAAGATTATTATACTCCATCAATCGAGAATGTCAACCCCCAAAATGCGAAAAATTTCAATTTTCCGCATCCGCCCGTTCCAATGGAAACAACCTCGTGCTTTCTACGTCCATAAAGACAGGCGTAAATGCGCTGTCCGCGGACTCCCGGCTTTGCAGATACCCCTCCAGCCCCAGCGCCAGCATGTAATCGCGCACGCGCGCATATTCCCTGGCCGTCAGGCGCCGGTCCAGTCCTGGCAGATTGACCCCGTTCATCGGCGTATACTGGCGCATCAGGCTCACAGGCGTGCCGGATGGCAGCTCCTCTGCGATCGCATCCAGAATGCGCAGGCTTTCCGAGGTGCGCAGGGGAAGAATCAGGTGCCGAACCAGCGTGCCGCTTTGCATCAGGCCGTCCGCGTCATAGACGGGCGCGCCCTTGGCCTGGCACATGGCGCGGATGGCCGCCATTGCAACGGGAAAATAGTCCGGCGCGCCGGCCAGCTGCTGCGCGGTTTCCGCGCTGAAATACTTGAGATCCGGCAAAAACACGTCCACGAACCGGGCGGCGGCCTCCACCAGTTCCACCGTTTCATAGCCGCTGCTGTTCCATACCACAGGGATGCCGGGCCTGCGCAGGCGCAGGGCCTCGAAGATGACCGGGGCGAAATGCGAGGGGGTCACCAGATTCAGGTTGTGCACGCCCAGCTCCTCCACCCGCGCAAACAGTTCGCTCAGCTCCCGCGCGTTCATGGCCCGTCCCAGGCTGTGGTGGCTGATGGATTCGTTCTGGCAAAACACGCATCCCAGCGCGCAGCCGCTGAAAAACACCGTGCCGCTGCCCCGCGTGCCGCTGATGCATGGCTCCTCCCACAGATGCGCCGCCGCGCGGGCGACGACCGGCAACGTGCCCATGTGGCAATAGCCCTCACCCCGGTCAGGACCGCGCATGGCGTTGCACCGCCGGGGACACAGGTTGCATAGGGCCATGGGACATCCTCCTTCCGCGCCTGGGCGCTCTGAGAAGTGTAGCACAGCGCCGCCTGACTGTAAAGCATCGAGGCGGCGCACGCACAAGTTTTTCACCACATACGGCAAAATGCTTGTATTTCCAAAAACGTTGTGGTATACTGCATATTGCCTGTTGTTGCAGGCTGTTTCTGGCAACGTATCGACCCAGAAGAAAGAAGGGTTTTTCGTAAAGAGTGGGTATCGCTTTCCTCTCCTTATCATGCGGCGCGTTCCGGAGGGACGCGGCGGCGCCGGAGGGCGTATCCCTTCGGGCCACGCTTTGCGGTTGGCAAAGCGGCATGGGGGGAAGGGCATGGGCGATAGCATACCGCTCTTTTTGATTGCTTTTTTGCAACGGGCATTTCAGCATGAAACGGATGGGGTAGGAAGGTATGGCGAAAAGCAAGGGAGTGCGCGGCGCGGGCCAGTCTGCCGTGGGAGAAGTGGAGCGGCGCGCACGCGCTGTAGCTGAAGAAATGAACCTGGAGCTGGTGGAGGTCACGCTGCAAAAGGAAAGCCGCGGCAAGTGCCTGTGCGTGTACGTGGATAAGGAAGGCGGCCTGTCGCTGGACGACTGCGAACGCTACCACAAGCGCCTGCAGCCCATGCTGGAGGACGTCGATTACGACATCATGGAGGTATCCAGCCCCGGCGCGGACCGCCCTGTGAAAACCCGGCGCGATTTTGAAAAACACAGGGGAGAGCTGGTGGAGGTAAGGCTCTTTGCTGCGCGCGACGGCGCAAAGGCGTTTCGTGGACTGCTGACCGCCATGGACGACGCCACCGTGACCATCACCGGCGAGACGGAGCAGCCGCTGGTGTTCCAGCGGCGGGAGGTGGCGGTGGTCAAGCCCGTCATCGAGCTGGATGAGGATGATTTTGCCGACGTTGAGTTTGACGCCTTGAATGACGAAGAATAGAGAAAGCAGGGGAACACCATGAGATCGACCAAAAAGAACCAGCAAAGCGGCGGGCAGGCGGAGATTATCGCGGCGGTCAAGGCGTTGGCCAGCGAAAAGGATATCAGCGAAGAGATGCTCTACAACGCCATTGAGGAAGCCCTCAAGGCGGCCTACAAGAAAAACGTCTCCCGCGAGGAAAATGCACCCACCAACCTGAGCGTTACCCTGGATCGCACCACCGGCGTGGCCCAGGTATTCGCCCGCAAGACCATCACGGATGAGGTGGAGGACCCCGCCAATCAGATCTCTCTGGAGGACGCGCTGAAAATCCGTTCCGACTATCGCATGGGCGATATCGCCGAAATCGACGTGACCCCCACGGGCTTTCTGCGCACCGCGGCACAGACGGCCAAGCAGGTGATCATGCAGCGCATCCGCGAGGCGGAGCAGGGCAAGATCTACGACGAATATTCCGAAAAGGAAAATGAAATCCTCACCGCCATCGTCCAGCGCGTGGAGCCCAAGGGCGTGTATGTGGAACTGGGACGCACCGAGGGCATTTTGCCCGACAGCGAGTGGATGCCCGGAGAGGAATACCACATTGACGACCATATCAAGGTCTATGTACTGGAGGTCAACCGCACCGGACGCGAAATGCTGCGCGGCCCGCAGGTGCGCGTCAGCCGCATCCATCCCGGTCTGGTGAAGCGTCTCTTTGAGATGGAGGTGCCGGAAATCGCCGCGGGCGTGGTGCAGATCAAGTCCATCGCACGCGAGGCCGGCAGCCGCACCAAGATGGCCGTACACTCCACCGAGGTAACCATCGATCCCGTGGGCGCGTGCGTGGGCCCGCGCGGCAACCGCGTGGAAAAGGTCGTCGCCGAGCTGAAGAACGAGAAGATCGACATCATCAAGTGGTCGCCGGACCCGGCGGAGTTTATCGCCAATGCGCTCAATCCCGCGCACGTGCTGAGCGTCTTTGTGGCGGAAAACGAAAAGGCCTGCCGCGTGGTCGTGCCTGACAACCAGCTCAGCCTGGCCATCGGCAAGGAGGGGCAGAACGCCCGCCTGGCCGCCAAGCTCACCGGCTGGCGCATCGACATCAAGAGCCAGAGCCAGGCTGCTCAGATGTTCGACATGGCGATGGACGAACCCGCGCCCGAGGAGCCCATGGGCTTCCAGGCTTACTACGAAGAGCCCGCGCCCTTGGAGGAGCTGCGCCAGTCCGGCCTGCCGGAGCTGCGCGATATTCCCCTGGATACGGACCCCGACGAGGACGACACCCTCTGATGCCCGGCCCGTCTCATACAGAAGGAGTTGTGAACCGTGCCGCCAAAGCCGCGTAAGATTCCCATGCGCATGTGCGTAGGCTGCCGCGAAATGAAGCCCAAAAAGGAGCTTCTGCGCGTGGTGCGATCGCCGGAGGGGCTGGTCAGCCTGGACCCCACAGGCAAAAAGCCCGGCCGTGGCGCATATTGTTGTTATAACGCGGAATGCCTGCGCCGGGCCCTCAGGCAGGGTCAGCTGGACCGCCAGCTGGAGGTCAGGCTGGGAGAAGAGGTCAACGCGCAGCTGACGCAAACCATGCAACAGCTGCTGGCAAGCCGGGAGGCGCAGCCGTGAACCATGAGATCGAAAGCCGCGTAACTTCCTTTCTGGGGCTGTGCCTGCGCGCCGGGCGGCTCACCACCGGGCAGGAGGCCTGCGTGGAGCTGATCCGCCGGGGCGGAGCGGCGCTGGCCCTGGTGGACGGGGGCGCGTCTGCCAACACGCTCAAGCGTCTGTCGGACGCATGCCGCAGCCATGATACGCCGCTCTATGCACTGTCGCCCGGCGCGCTGGGGCATAGCATCGGAAAGCCTTCCCGCATGACCGTAGCGGTCGCGCCGGACGGCATGGCGGACAGGCTGCTGGAAATGCTCAGGGACCAACCCCGCCTGTGAGGCGGAAACGATCGAGCGGCAATCCCTTTGGCCGCCGGTCCAATACATTGCAAGATTATGCGGGGGTGCAAGCGGTACAATGACCAAAGTGAAACTCAAGGATGCCACCAAGGAGCTGCTCAAGGGCGCGGAGGATATGCTGGGCAGCGTGTCCACCATGCGCAAAAGCGCAGATGAGCTGGCGCAAGCCGCCCGGAAGCTGGAAAATCAGTTTCTCCGGCAGGAGGAGCAGCGCCGCGCGGAGGAGAAGCAGGCCGAGCAGCAGCGCCTGTTGAGCCAGCACGCCAAGGCATATACCATGCCCGATATGGACGAGGCCGAGGAGGCGCCCAAGGTGGAAGCAAAAGCGGAAGTCAAGCCCGTGGCACCCAAGGAAGAAGTCAAGCCTGCCCCGGTGGCGGAGAACAAGCCGGCGCCTGCCAAGCCGGCGGAAACACCCGCGGCGGCACAGCCCGCGGCGCCGACCGCACCCAAGCCGACTTCGGGGACGGCGCGTCCGGCTTCGCAGCCCACGCAGGCCGCAGCGGCCCCCGCCGCAGCGCGCCCGGCCCCACAGCCCGGGCAGGCTTCAGCGGCCCCCGCCGCAGCGCGCCCGGCTTCACAGCCTGCGCAGGCCTCGGCGACCCCTGCCGCGGCACGCCCGGCAGCTCAGCCCGCGCCCCAGGCTGCGACGGCTCCCGCCGCAGCTCATCCGGCCCCGCACGCCACCGCGCCTGCGGCTACCCGGCCTGCCGCACAGCCGCCGCGGGCCACGCAGGGCGCTCAGCCAGCGCGCCCCGCTCAGGGCGCTCAATCCGCGCGTCCCGTTCTGGGCGGTCAGCCGGCCCGTCCGGCGCAGCCTGCGCGTCCCGCTCAGGGCGGTCAGCCCGCCGCACGTCCGGCCGCGAACCCGCAGGGCCCGTATGGCCGTCCCGCAAATCCGCAGGGTCCCTATGGCCGTCCGGCGAACCCGCAGGGCCCGTATGGACGGCCCGCAAATCCGCAGGGTCCCTATGGCCGCCCGGCGAACCCGCAGGGTCCCTATGGCCGTCCCGCAAATCCGCAGGGTCCTTATGGCCGTCCCGCAAATCCGCAGGGTCCCTATGGCCGTCCCGCAAATCCGCAGGGTCCCTACGGCCGTCCGGCGAACCCGCAGGGCCCGTATGGCCGCCCCGCAGGCAGTCAGGGCGGACCCCGTCCCATGGGGGGCGGGTTTGGCAACCGCTCCGGCGGTCCGCGCCCCCCGATGGGCGGACGCAAGCCCGCGGTAGAAATGACGCCTTCCGTTGAGAAGGAACGCGTCAGCAACTACGATCCCAACAAGAAAAACTACGTGCGCCAGCACGATCCTGAACGTGTGGCCCGTAACCGTAAGCAGCTCGCGCGCGAGAATTTCAACGGGCTGGATGATGATGTGGTGCGCGGCGGCCGCCGTGCGCGCGTGAAGAAGCCCAGCGCGCAGCAGCTCATGGCCCCCATCAAGATTGAAAAAGCCTACATGACCGCCGAAACCATCACCGTCAAGGACCTGACCGAGCGCATCGGCAAGCCCGCGGGCGAGATCCTCAAGAAGCTGCTCCTCCTGGGCGTGATGGCCAACATCAACAGCGAGCTGGACTTTGACACCGCCAGCCTCGTGTGCAGCGATTTCGGCGTGACGTTGGAGATGAACCTGGCCAAGACCGCCGAGGATGACCTGGCAGAGACCGATTTTGAGGACGCGGAGGAGGACCTCCAGCCCCGTCCGCCTGTGGTCACCATCATGGGCCATGTCGATCACGGCAAGACCTCGCTTCTGGACTATATACGCCACTCTCACGTCACATCGGGCGAGGTGGGCGGCATCACCCAGCACATCGGCGCCTACACCGTCACGGCGGAGGGCCGTACCATCACCTTCCTGGATACGCCGGGCCATGAGGCTTTTACCGCGATGCGCGCACGCGGCGCACAGGCCACGGACATCGCGATTCTCGTGGTGGCGGCCGACGACGGCGTAATGCCTCAGACCGTGGAGGCTATCAACCATGCCAAGGCGGCAAATGTGCCCATCATCGTTGCCATTAACAAGATGGATAAGCCCGCCGCCAATCCCGAACGCGTCAAGCAGGATCTGACCGCATACGAGCTGGTGCCTGAAGAATGGGGCGGCGACACCATCATGGTGCCCGTGAGCGCCCATACCGGCGAGGGCGTCGATACGCTGCTGGAGATGATTCTGCTGGAGGCAGACATGCTGCAGCTCCGCGCCAATCCCAACCGCATGGCCAAGGGCGTGATCATCGAGGCCAAGCTGGATAAGGCGCGCGGCCCCGTGGCCACCGTGCTTCTGCAAAACGGCACGCTCCACGTGGGCGACAACATCGTGGCCGGTATGGCCAGCGGCCGTGTGCGCGCCATGGTCAACGACCGCGGCGAACGCGTGACCGAGGCGGGACCCTCCATGCCTGTGGAGATTTCCGGCTTTACCGATGTGCCCAGTGCAGGCGACGACATGATGGCCGTGGCCGACGATCATCTGGGCCGCCAGGTGGTGCAGGAGCGCCGCGACAAGCTCAAGGCCGCACGCGCGGCCGCCTCCAGCAAGGTGTCGCTGGATAACCTGTTCAGCCGCATCGACCAGAGCAAGCTGACCAACCTCAACATCATTATCAAGGCGGACGTGCAGGGCAGCGTGGAGGCTGTCAAGCAGGCGCTTGAAAAGCTGTCCAATGACGAGGTCAAGGTGCGCGTGCTGCACAGCGCCGTGGGCGCCATTACCAAGGATGACGTCAATCTCGCCTCCGCGTTCGACGCCATCATCATCGGCTTCAATATTCGCCCCGACGCCTCCGCGCGCGAAGCTGCCGAACGCGAGGGTGTGGACGTGCGCCTCTACCGCGTGATCTATCAGGCTATCGAGGACGTACAGAAGGCCATGAAGGGCCTGCTGGAGCCCGAATACAAGGAGGTCACCCTCGGCCATGCCGAGGTGCGCAACACCTTCCGCATCACCGGCGCGGGTACCGTGGCAGGCTGCTACGTCAAGGACGGCAAGCTTCAGCGCAACGCCGAGGCGCGCCTCATCCGCGACAACGTGGTGGTGTTTGAGGGCAAGCTCTCCAGCCTCAAGCGCTTCAAGGACGACGCCAAGGAGGTCGCCGAGGGCTACGAGTGCGGCGTGAGCTTCGACAGCTTCAACGACATCAAGGAAGGCGACGTGATCGAATGCTACGTCATGGAGGAGGTCGAGCGCTGAGGGCGCTCCCTCCCCGCCGCGTGACCATACGTTTTTGAAGGAAGCGATCCATTGAGCTATCAACGCATTGACCGCATTTCAGAGCAGGTTCGCCGCGAGGTGGACCGCATCATCCGCGATCGCCTGTCCGATCCGCGTATTCGCGGCACCTTCAGCGTGACGCGGGCTGAGGTGACGCGCGATCTGCGCTACGCCAAGATCTACGTCAGCATTCTGGAGGAAGCCGACCGCGCGCCCATGATGGCGGCGCTGAAAAAGGCGGCGGGTTTCGTGCGCCATGAGCTGGGGCAGAGCATGATTATCCGCTATGCGCCGGAAATCCTCTTTGAAGAGGATCACAACATCGAATACGGCATCCATATCGCATCTGTGCTCAAGCAGGTGCGCTCGGAGGAAGAAACGAACGATGAATCAAGCGACGGTCAGGAATAACCCCGATCCGCGGCAGCAGGTGCTGTCCGCCGTTCAAGCGGCGGACAGCGTCTTGCTGTTTTGCCATGTCTCGCCTGATGGCGATACGCTGGGCAGCGCGCTGGCGCTCAAATTGCGTCTGACGGCGATGGGAAAGTCTGTGCGGCTGCTCGTGGACGGAGAAGTGCCGTCCAACCTTGCCTTTCTATCGCGCGTGGGCGCGGTGGAGGGCCCGGAGGCCGCGGCCGGTGCGGCTGATCTGGCCCTTGCGGTGGATGTGAGCTGCAAGGAGCGGCTGGGCGCGTGTGCCCCGGCTTTTTTTGCCGCTGCGCGCACTGCGGTGGTGGACCATCACAGCTCCAATCCCGGTTTTGCCCAGATCAACTGGGTGGATGGCGACGCTCCGGCGACTGCCGTGCTGGTGTACCGGCTGCTGGAGGCCATGGGTGGCGCCCTTTCCCGCGAGGAAGCGGTCTGCCTCTATACCGGCCTGTCCACAGATACGGGCAATTTCATCTACGAGAGCACCAGCGCCGAGAGCTTTCGCATGATGGCTGCGCTCATGGATGCGGGGCTGCCTCTGGCGGAGTATGCCAGGCGGCTGTTCCGGGTCAAGGAGCTGCCCTTCGTAAGGCTGCTGGGCGAGACGCTGCCCTCCCTGCGCCTGATCTGCGGGGGGAAGGTGGCCGGAATCACGCTGACCGCCGCTCAGATGCGCAAAACAGGCGCAAAGGCGGGACATACCGATGGTCTGGTGGATTATGCCATCGACCTGGAGGGGGTAGCGATGGCATACTTCGCCCGCGAGACGGAGGATGGATGCGTGAAGGTAAGCCTGCGGGCATTGGAGCCTTGGCGCGTGGATCAGGTGGCCGGGCGCTTTGGCGGCGGCGGGCACCGGTTGGCCAGCGGCCTGACCCTGGACATGCCTCTCGCTGAGGTCGTGCGGGCCGTGGAAGGCGCGCTGACGGAGGCGCTTGGGAGCGTGAACGCATGACGCAGGCAAAACCGCTGTGCGGTTTTCTCAACGTGCTTAAGCCACCGGGCATGTCCTCCGCGCAGGTGGTAGGATGTGTACGCCGTCTGCTGGGCGGGGTGAAGGCGGGCCACGCCGGCACGCTGGACCCGGAGGCAGCGGGCGTACTGCCGGTGATGGTGGGAAAGGCTGCGCGCCTGTTTGATTATTTGCAGGACAAGGAAAAGGAATATGTAGCCGAGGTTGCCTTCGGGGTGGCCACCGATACGCAGGACGCGCAGGGCGTACCCATTGCCCATGGAGACCGCTGCCCGGATGAAGCAGCGATCGCCGCCGCCCTTCCGCGTTTCAAAGGAAAAATCCTGCAGACGCCGCCCATGTACAGCGCCCTGAAGCAGGATGGGCAGCGCCTGTACGACCTGGCGCGCAGCGGCCGGGAGGCCAACGTCCCCGCCAGAGAAGTCACGGTGTATGCGCTGGACCTTACGGGGCTTACACCCGAACATGGGGCGCTTTTGCGCGTTCGCTGCTCCAGGGGATTCTATGTGCGTACCCTGTGCCACGATTTGGGCGAGACGCTGGGCTGTCCCGCGCATATGCGCTTTCTGCTGCGCACACGCAGCGGCCCTTTCGGGCTGGATACGGCCTTTACGCTGGAGACGCTCGCAGAAAAGGCCGCACAGGGAACGCTGGCCGGCTGCCTGCTTCCGCCCGAAACCGGCCTTGGGGCCATGGCCATGGCGCAGGTGCCGCCGGATTTGGAAAAGGCCGTGCGAAACGGCGGCCACATCCCATGGAATCGCTTTGCCGCACAGGGCGTAAGCGCGGAGCAGCCTTTTGGACTGCGGCTGGGGGAGGCGCTGCTGGCCGTGGCGCAGCGGCAGGGCAGCGAGGTCAAGGTGAAAACCTGGCTTGCGGAATGAGCAAATGAGGAGGACAACAGATGCAGACCGTTCTGGACGGCCGCTATGCGGCCGATCGCAGCGTGGTGGCGCTGGGCATGTTTGACGGCGTGCACATCGGCCATCAGGTATTGCTTAAGAAAGGGCGCGCGCTGGCCGACCGGCAGGGTGTGCCGCTGGTGACGTGCACCTTTATGGACCATCCCCTGCAGCTGATCGCGCCGGACAAATGCCCGCCCATGCTGACCACCTTTGACGAGCGAGTCCGGCTGATGGAAAGCCTGGGCGTGGATGTGCTTTACGCCATGCCCTTCGACCGCTCTGTGATGGATATGCCGCCGGAGGACTACGTCGGTCACCTGGTGCGCCAGTTCCATCCCACGGATGTGGTATGCGGCTATAACCATACCTTTGGCAAGAAGGGCGGAGGAACGCCGGCTCTGCTGGCAGCGCTGGGCGATGCGCTGGGATTCTCAACCGCAGTGGTGCCCAAAATCACGCTGAAGGGACAGGAGGTCAGCTCTACCGCCATTCGCGGCTGGCTGCGCCAGGGAGACGTGGCCCGCGCACGGGCGTTGCTGGGGCGCCCCTATCTGCGCCAGGCGGCGGTAGCCGCTCGCCGGGGCGGGCGCTGGGAGCTGTTTATGACGCCCAACGGCAAACAGGATGTGCCCAGGGGAAACTACCGGGCGCTGTGCTCCGACGGGGAGCATACATGGCCTGTGCTGCTGCGTGTGGAGCGAGAGGGACGCGCCCTGTGCAGCCTGCCTGCGGGTACGACCCTGCATGATGAGCTGGAGATCCACTTTCTCACATCCCTGTCGGTGGACTCGTGATCTCGAAAGGAGCGTCCTGCATGCAAAAGAGAAACCTTTGGCAGGAAGCGCTGTACTGGGTGCTGCTGCTGGCACTTTTGACGGCGGGGGGCTTTCTGCTCTTCACCAATCTGGGCGAAACGGGTATCAGCGATTGCGACGAGGCCCGGCACGGCATCAACGCCTATGAGATGATGCAGAGCGGGGACTACGTGGTGACCACCTACCGGGGCGAGCCGGACTACTGGAACCTCAAGCCCCCGCTGACGGATTACTGCATCATGCTGGGCTACCGGCTCTTCGGCTATAACGCGCTGGGACTGAGGGTTTACAGCGCCCTGAGCATGATGCTGACCATGATCGTGCTGGCCCTGTGGACCCGGCGGCGCTACGGACGGATTGCCAGCCTGTGTACGCAACTGATGCTGCTGGGGTGCGGCTTCATCTACGGACCGCATTTTGCACGCTTCGGTGACGCGGATGCGCAGATGCTGCTGTTTTACGTGCTGGCCATGATCTTCATGCTGGAAAGCCGCGGAAAACCGCGCCTGCTCTACGGCACCGCCCTGTGTTTCGGCCTGGCGTTCATGAGCAAGAGCTGGCATGCGGCGCTCATCCCGGTGACATGCCTTGTGTACCTGGTGGTGACGGGCGAAATCCGCCGGCTCAAGCCGCGGCACTATCTGGGGCTGATCTTCTTCGGGCTCCTCCCCATTGCGCCCTGGGCGATCGCGAGATACCAACGCGACGGGATGGCGTTTTTTGAAAAGATGCTCTCCATCGACGTGGTGAAGCGCGCAACCACCGTACATGAGGATCACAGGGGCGGCGCGGGATACTACGTATCCTACCTGCTTTCCGACAGGGCCGTCCTTGTGGCGTCGGCCGCCGTGCTGATCGCCCTCTGCTGGAAGGCCGTGCGGCGTCTGCGGCTTTCCCATGACCAATGGGGCGTCCTGCTGTGGTTCGCCGTCCCGCTGGTGCTCTACAGCCTGTGCGTGAGCAAGCTGCAGTGGTATATCTATGTGTGCCTGCCTCCCCTGGCCGTCGGGTTTGGCATGGCCTCAGGCAAGCTGGCGCGCGGCGGACTGCGCTCCGGATGGAAAGCCTTGCCACGCCTGGCCTGCCTGGCTGCGGCGGTTGTCATGATGGTTTCCCTGGGCCTGAAGAACTGGGAGAACGTAAGTACTTGCGGCAATGAGGATCGGTACCAGCGGCTGATCTGGGAGATGTTCGACCGCGAGATGGATGCCGGTACGCGCATCTATGTGCAATATGAATCCGAGAATAACTATTATGCGGTGGATTATCGCTCCTGGGTGCAGGATGACGAGCTGACTGCCATGCTTGCGGGCGATCTGGTATGCATGGACGGCGGCGTCGAGGCCTTTTGCCAGGAGGAGGAGAGCGCCTACCTGATTTGCCACGAAATCGGTATGGACTGGGACATCTTGGGCGAGTATCCGTTGATCTATCAGGACGGACCCATTATGCTGATTGAAAATCTGATGTAATCCCAGAGACGGAAAAGGGAGGCGCCGCAGCAGCGGAGCGCCTCCCTTTTTCTGTTGCTTTGTGCATCAGCGGCCGGCCGGAGAGGCCGCGGGCGTAACAGCAGGCGTGACCGTGGGGATAGGCGTGGGCTGAAGCAGCTCGTTGAGCCGGAGCACCTGGGCCTCGCTCTCCTCCAGTGCGTCGCCAAGCTCCGCCACTTTTGCCTCGAGATCGGCCTTGGAAGTGGTCAGCTCCTCCACTTGTTTCTCCAAATCCGCCTTATCAGAAGTGAGGCCTTCCACTTTCTCCGTCAGTGTCGTACTGCTCTTCTCCAAAGCACCGTATTGCGTCTCAAGGGTGGAGAGCTGGTCGGCCAGATCGCTGGCCTGTGTCTGGGCAGCGGTCAGCTGCGCCTGCGTATCGGCAAGGACCTCCTCCACCTTCGTGAGCGAGGCATCCAGCGCATTGGCGCGGTCCTGCTCCTCGGTCAGCTGCGCCTGTGTGTCGGCAAGGACCTCCTCCGTCTTTGTGAGCGAGGCATCCAGCGCGTTGGCGCGGTCCTGCTCCTCGGTCAGCTGGGCCTGGGTATCCGTGCTCAGCGTCACAGCGGAGGACAGCTGGTTTTCCAAATCCGCGCGGACGGCTTCTGCGTTCTCCAGCAGGGTGTTGAGCTTGGTAATTTCCTCATCCTTGCCTTCCAGTCCGGCGGTCATGGCGGTGACCTGCTCTTCCAAATCGGCCTTTGTGGCGGTGAGCTCCTCAAGCTGGGCGGTCAGTTCGGCGTTTTGCTGGTTGGCGGTATTCTTGCCCACGAATCCCACGATGGCCAGCACAACGGCCACAAGCAGCGCAATGCACACGATGTAGAGAGGCGTTTGGTTTCGAGTCTGGGGAGTCGTTGTTTTGGTTTCAGCCATGGCGGGTGACCTCCTGTTCAGTTTTTTTGCACCTTTGGTTTATTATAGCACAGGCAAGACAAAAAAGGAAGCAATCCCTGCCCGCAGAATCTGCCGGCAAAGCGAAGCCGCCCGCAGTGCGATTGCGTTGAAAAATGGCAGGAAACGGGCTACAATGATTCCGGCGGCCATGAGATACCCTGCCCGCATAGGCAAAGGAGGTCATACACGGTGGACCATCATAACCCATTGCTCGCCGCCGGCGGCAAAAAGTTTATCACCATTGGGGAAATCATGCTGCGCCTGACTCCGCCCAACTATGACAAAATCCGCGTAGCATCCATGTTTGAGGCCAGCTATGGCGGAAGTGAGGCGAATATCGCCCTGGCCCTGGCCAACCTGGGAGTGGACAGCACGTTTTTCAGCGTGGTGCCCGACAACAGCCTGGGCAAGAGCGCCATGCGCTGGTTGCGCAGCAATGACGTGGACTGTACGCCCATGATCCTCTCCACTCCCGAGCAGACGCCCACCCACCGGCTGGGCGCCTACTATCTGGAGACGGGCTATGGCATTCGTTCCAGCGAGGTCATCTATGACCGCAAGCACAGCGCCATCACGGAATACGATTTCTCCGGCCTGGACCTGGATGAGCTGCTGGATGGCTTTGACTGGCTGCATTTAAGCGGCATCACGCCCGCCCTGGCGCCCAACTGCCGGCAGCTGGTGCTCAGCAGCCTGAAAGCCGCCCGCGCCAAGGGGATGACCATCAGCTTTGACGGCAATTTCCGAAGCTCACTGTGGACATGGGAGCAGGCGCGGGACTTTTGCACCCTGTGCCTGCCCTATATCGATGTGCTGCTGGGCATCGAACCCTATCATCTGTGGCGCGACGAGACCGATCATAGCAAGGGCGATGTGAAGGACGGCGTATCCCTGCAGCCCACCTATGAGCAGCAGGACCGAATCTTTCAGGCGTTTGTGGCGCGCTATCCCAACCTGCGCGTGATCGCGCGTCATGTGCGCTATGTCCACAGCGGCAGCGAGAACAGCCTGAAGGCATTCATGTGGTACGAGGGTCATACGTTTGAAAGCCGCCTGTTCACCTTCACCATTCTGGACCGCGTGGGCGGGGGTGACGCCTTTGCCAGCGGGCTCATCTACGCGATGCTGCACGGGGACCGGCCCCTGGACATGCTCAACTTTGCGGTGGCCAGCAGCGTGCTCAAGCACACCATCCACGGCGACGCCAACCTCATCGACGACGCCGGCGGCATCCGCAACCTGATGAACATGAACTACGATATCAAAAGATAGCGCAAAATAGCAGTTGACAAGCCCATGTGCCACGGGTATACTTGGCCTGTCGCGTGAGCATCATCTGGAACGGGAGGGCTTTTTATGCAGCCGATGATCCTGCAATCTGACTTTGGATACGCCGACGGGGCGGTATGCGCCATGTACGGCGTGGCGGAGAACGTGTGCCCGGAGCTGCGCGTGTTCGATCTTACGCATGACATCCCCCAGTATGACATCTGGGAGGCCAGCTACCGGCTGATTCAGACGGTGAGCTACTGGCCGGAGGGCAGCGTGTTTGTCAGCGTAGTGGACCCGGGCGTCGGCTCCACAAGGCGCTCCATCGCGGTGCGCACGGCGGCGGGGCAGTACGTGATTACCCCTGACAACGGCACCCTTACGCACGTCAAGCGCATCTGCGGCATCGCGCAGGCGCGCGTGATCGACGAAACGGTGAACCGCCTGCCGGGTTCCGGCGAAAGCTATACCTTCCATGGGCGCGACATCTACGCCTACACCGGCGCGCGTCTGGCCAGCGGGGCCATCACCTTTGAGCAGGTAGGGCCTGAGGTTCCGCCGGACAGCGTGATCGAGCTGCCTGTGGTGGAGGCCGCCATGGAGGGCGACTGCGTCAGCGGCACCATCGACGTGCTGGACGTGCGCTTCGGATCGCTGTGGACCAACATCCCGCGTGAGCTGTTTTTGAAGCTGGGCCTTACGCATGGCAGCCGCGCGGAGGTGACCATTACCAACGATACGCGCACGCTGTACAAAAACATCATGGTGTACGCCCGTTCCTTCGCCGACGTCAACGTGGGCGAGCCGCTCCTCTACGTCAACAGCCTCGACTGCGTGGCCGTGGCCATCAACCAGGGCAGCTTTTCCAAGGCATACAACATCGGCACCGGCATCACCTGGCGCATTACGCTGCGCAAGGCTCCGCGCATCATCTATGAATGAGCGTCCCCCGCGGGGAGGTCCCCGCTTGCCATAAACCAAAGAGGAAGAGGAGAGGAATCATCATGAAAAACACCTCCATCAAGACCGTGGTCGCCATCGGCATCGGCGCCGCGCTGTTCTTCGTGCTGGGCCGCTTTGTGGCCATCCCTAGCGGCGTGCCCAATACCAACATCAGCCTGCAATACGCCGTGCTGGGCCTGCTGGCCGCCATGTACGGCCCCCTGGCCGGCGGCCTGATCGGCTTCATCGGCCATACGCTGATCGACCTGAGCTGGGGCGGCAGCCCCTGGTGGAGCTGGGTCATCGCCAGCGCCTTCGTGGGCGTGGTGGTCGGCCTGTTCTCCAAGAAGATCGCCATTGAGGAAGGCGCCTTCGGCAAGAAGGAAGTCATCACCTTCGCCATCGCCAACGTGGCGGCCAACGTGGTGGCCTGGCTGGGCATCGCGCCCGTGCTGGATATCCTGATCTACGCCGAGCCCGCCAGCAAGGTCTTTGCCCAGGGCGCCTTGGCGGCCGTGGCGAATTCCCTCACCGCGGTGATCGTGGGCGCGGTGCTGGCGGCGGCCTATGCCAAGACCATTGCCAAGAAGGGCTCTCTGGACAAGGAGTAACCCCCCCTGACCCCGGATGGACCGCGCCCTTAGCGCGGTCCATTTTGCGCATTCGAGGTGACGACGTTGCAGGCCCCCATCATCTCCTTCAAGGACTTTTCCTTCCAATACCGGGCGCAGAAGCAGCCCACCCTGCGCCACATCAACCTGGACATCTATCCGGGCGAGCGGGTGCTTATCGCCGGGCCGTCGGGCAGCGGCAAGAGCACGCTGGGCAGCTGCCTGAACGGCCTGATTCCGTCCAGCTATACCGGCACGGTCACCGGCAGCCTCACCGTGGACGGGGTGGATGCGCCCAAGGCGGGCGTGTTTGCGCTGTCACGCCACGTGGGTACGGTGCTTCAGGACCCGGACGGCCAGTTCATCGGCCTGACTGTGGGCGAGGATATCGCCTTTGCGCTGGAAAACGACTGTATGCCGCAGCCCCCCATGCGCGAGGCGGTGGACCGCGTGGCCGCTCTGGTGGGCGTGGAGCATCACCTGGGCCATGCGCCGCATGAACTCAGCGGCGGGCAGAAGCAGCGCGTAAGCCTGGCGGGCGTGATGGTGGATGAGGTGAAGGTGCTGCTCTTTGACGAGCCGCTGGCCAACCTGGACCCCGCCACCGGCAAGCAGGCCATTGAGCTGATCGACGACATCCAGCACAGGACCGGAGCCACGGTGGTCATCATCGAGCACCGCCTGGAGGATGTGCTGTGGCGCAGCGTGGACCGCATCGTGCTGATGAACGAGGGGGAGATTCTGGCCGACATGCGGCCGGACGAGCTGCTCTCCACGAGCCTGCTGGCCGATAACGGGATCCGCGAGCCGCTCTATCTCACGGCGCTTCGCTATGCGGGCGTGGCAATTACGCCGGAGAAAAAGCCCGCCCATGTGGACAGCCTCAGGCTGGATGAGGCGGATACGGCACGGCTTCGCGCATGGTTTGAGGCACGGTTGCCGGAGCCGCCTCCACCGGAGAAGCCCGTGCTTCTGGAGGCGCGGGGACTGGGCTTTGGGTATACCAGAGAGCGGCGCGTGCTCACGGATGTGAGCTTCACCATCCGGCGGGGGGAGATGCTGGCCATCGTAGGGCGCAACGGCGCGGGCAAATCCACCCTGTCCAAGCTGGTTTGCGGGTTTGAAACGCCGGACGAGGGCACGCTGCTGTTTGAGGGGCGCGACATCGGCGGCGACAGCATCCGCGAACGCGCGGCGCATATCGGCTACGTGATGCAAAACCCCAACCAGATGATTTCCAAAACCATGATCTTCGACGAGGTGGCGCTGGGCCTGGCGGCGCTTGGCCTGAGCGAGGCGGAAACGCGCGCGCGCGTGGAGGACACGCTGCGGGTATGCGGGCTGTATCCGTTCCGCAACTGGCCCATTTCGGCGCTGTCCTTTGGGCAGAAAAAGCGCGTGACCATTGCCAGCGTGCTGGCGATGGGGCCGGAGCTGATCATCCTGGACGAGCCCACCGCCGGGCAGGATTTCAAGCATTACACGGAGATCATGGAGTTTTTGCGCGGGCTGAACGCGCAGGGCGTGACCGTGGTGATGATTACCCACGACATGCATCTGATGCTGGAATACACGCCGCGCGCGCTGGTATTCAGCGAGGGGCGGCTCATTGCCGACCGTTCTGCCGCCGCCGTGCTGTGCGACCCGGAGCTGGTAGAGCGGGCGGCGCTGAAGGAAACCAGCCTGTTCACGCTGGCAGGCCATGCGGGCATCGCGCCGCCGGAAGCCTTTGTGGAACGGTTCATCGCTTATGACAGGGAGGTGCGCAGCCATGGCCGCCACGACGGTGCTTAATTACCTGCCCCGCAAAAGCCCGGTGCACGCCCTCACGGGCGCGACGAAGCTGGCGTTCTTCCTGCTGTTCACCTTCGCCAGCATGGTCACCTATGACACGCGCGTGCTGGTGGTGCTGATGGTGTTCAGCCTTGCAGCCTTCCGCTTAAGCCGCATCCGCATCCGTGAGGTGCGGTTCATGCTGGTGTTTATGCTGGTGTTTCTGCTGCTTAACAACTTTTTCATCTACCTTTTCGATCCCGACCAGGGCAGCAAGATCTATGGGACGCGGCATGTGCTCCTGCACATCGCGGGCCGCTATGACGTGACCAGCGAGCAGCTGTTTTACATGCTCAACATTTCCCTGAAATACTTCGTGGCGCTGCCGGTGGCGATTCTCTTCATTTCCGCCACCAATCCCAGCGAGTTTGCCGCCAGCCTGAACAAGATCGGCGTGCCCTACCGCATCGGCTATGCGGTGAGCATCGCGCTGCGCTACATCCCCGACATCCAGCGCGACTATCACAACATCAGTCAGGCCCAACAGGCCCGCGGCGTGGAACTGGGCAAGAAGGAAAAGCTGATCAAGCGACTGAAAAACAGCGTGACCATCCTTCTGCCGCTGATTATGTCCAGCCTGGCCAGGGTGGATGTGATTTCCAACGCCATGGAGCTGCGCGGGTTCGGCAAGCACAAAAAGCGCACCTGGTATGTGGAGCGCCCCTTCCAAAAGGGCGACTGGATCGCCCTGGGGCTGGGCGCGGCGCTGCTGGCCATGAGCCTCATCGTGACCTTCTGGGACGGAAACCGGTTTTATAATCCGTTTGTGTAAAACAGAAAAGAATGGCGCGGACGCGAACCGCATAAGCCGCGCCTTGGACCACCGGGAGAGGGGGCTGCTTCCATCGGGAAACAGCTCCCTTTTCCATCGGCCGTCCACGGTCCGGGCCCTGCTGACCGAAGCCATCCGGTGACCGGAGCCCCTGGCTGCGCCCGAATCGGGCTTATCTCCAATTGTTCAGCACCCGGAAAAAGCCTTCCAGCAATCCGGGCATGCCCACGTCCTCCGCGGCCACGGCGGGCAGGCGCGCGATGACGCTGCCGTCCAGCTTAACGCGAATCATGCCCAACGTGTCGCCTGCATGCACGGGCGCGGGCACTTCCGCCGGCAATTCCACCTCGAGCGAGAGCTGCTTCTCCTGCCCCGGCTTGAGAAGCATGCTCATGCCCGTGCCCACGGCAGCTTCCACTTCGTTGGCCATGCCCAGGCGCACCGGCACGCGCTGGCCCAGCCGGTCGCCCTTGGTGAGCACCGTCACGCGCTTGTAGTTGGCAAAGCCGTAATCCAGCATGGCGCGCGCCTCGTCAAAGCGCTTCTGGCTTGTTTCCGCCCCCAGCACGATGGCGATAAAGCGAAGGCCGTCCTTTTGTGCCGTGGCGCTCAGGCAGTAGCGCGAGGCGTCTGCGCTGCCGGTTTTCAGCCCGTCGCAGCCCTCGTAAAACCGTACCAGGCGGTTGGTGTTGGTCAGATCGGTCACGCGTCCGCTGGGATGGGTGAGCGTGTCCATCCACACCGAAGCATGCTTGAAATAGTCCGGATGGCGGCACATCTCCACCGAGAGGGTGGCCACGTCGCGTGCGGTGGTGTACTGCGCGTCATCCGGCAGGCCGGTGGCGTTGGTGTAGTAGGTGTTGTTCATGCCCAGCTCCGCCGCGCGGGCGTTCATGAGCTCGGCAAAGGCCGCCTCCGTGCCCGCAATATGCTCGGCCAGGGCGCAGGCCGCGTCGTTGGCGCTGGCCACGATGGTGGCATGCAGCAACTCCTCCAGCGCATACACCGCGCCCGCGTCCAGAAGCGCCTGACTCCCGATCTGTGCGGCGGCCTCCTGGCTCACGGTTACGGAGTCGTCCAGGTGGAGGTTGCCCGCCTCCAGCTCCTCAAAGCAGATGAGCAGCGTCATCAGCTTGGTCACGCTGGCGGCCTGGCGGCGCTCATCGGCGTTTTTTTCAAAGATGACGGTTCCTGTACCGGCCTCTACCAGCATCGCACTGGGCGATGTCAGCGCGACCGGCGGCTCTGCCTCCAGCGGCGCGGCCAGGGCCGGCCCGACGAGCCAGCACAGCGCAAGCAGCAGCGCGCACAGCCGCGCGATCTCCCTTCTCATACAAAAAACTCCTTCCACGCATAGGGTCTGTGATACCATACGCGTGAAAGGAGGAAAATAGCCGTCGAAACAGCGCCTGTCAGCAAAAAATCACAGTGCGGCGATCACGCCGTCCACCAGCGCGCGGAAGGTGTCCTTTACCCGCTCGCCGGTCTCCATCACTTCCTGATGGGTCAGGGGCTGATCCAGAATGCCCGCAGCCATGTTGGTGATACAGCTCAGGCCCAGCACGTCCATGCCGCTGTGCCGCGCCACGATGGTCTCGGGCACGGTGGACATGCCCACCGCGTCACCGCCCAGAATGCGCGCCATGCGGATTTCCGCGGGCGATTCATAGGTGGGGCCGTTCATCCAGCAGTACACGCCCTCGCGCAGCGCGATCCCCAGCTTTGCGGCCACATCGCGCGTCAGCTTTTGCAGCCTCACGTCATAGGCATGCGACATATCCGGGAACCGCGGGCCGAATTCGTCCAGATTGGGGCCGGTCAGCGGATTTTTGCCCGACAGGTTGATGAAATCCGTCATCAACATCAGATCGCCCGGCGTAAAAGACGTGTTCACCCCGCCGGAAGCGTTGGTCACGATCAGCGTTTTTACGCCCAGGCGCTTCATCACGCGCACAGGCAGCGTCACCTCGCGCAGATCATAGCCCTCGTAGGCGTGGAAGCGGCCCTGCATCATGCACACGCGCTTGCCATGCAGCGTGCCCGCGCACCAGCGGCCCGCATGGCCCGGCGCGGTCGATACGGGAAAGCCGGGGATGTCCTGATAGGCCAGAAATGTGGGATTTTCCAGCGCCTCGGCATAGCCGCCCAGGCCGCTGCCCAGAATGACCGCGATTTCCGCGCCGCCGCATGCCGCCTCAATGGCTGCCACCGCACGGTTGATTTTTTCCAGATACGCCGCGTTCTGCTCGCCCATAAACGCTCCTCCTTAACGGTTGTTTCGCAGCTGGTCCGCAAACGACTCGGCCCCGAAGCGCTCCGGAACGCCCATCAGATCGGCCACCGTGGCCGCGATATCGGCATAGGTGCGGCGGGTTCCAATGTCGCAAAGGCCGGTCATCTCCGGGGACCAGGCCAGAATCGGCACGTATTCGCGCGTGTGGTCGGTACCGGTGTGCGCGGGGTCGCACCCGTGATCCGCCGTGAGCAGAATCAGATCTCCCTCGCGGGCGGCGGCCTTGATTTCGTTCAGGCGGCCGTCAAAGTACTCCAGCGCCTGCGCGTAGCCGGCCACGTCGCGCCGGTGACCGTAGACGGAGTCGAAGTCCACGAGGTTGACAAATACCAGGCCCGTAAAATCCCGTGCCATGGCCTTCATGAGCGAATCCACGCAGGCGGGGTTACCGGCGGCGTGGTCGCTTTCGCACAGGCCGCTCATGCAGAAGATATCCTCGATCTTGCCGATGCCCATGGTAAACACGCCGTGATCCTTGAGCGCGTTTAGCACCGTGGGACCGATAGGCTCCAGCGAAAAGTCGCGCCGGCGGCCCGTGCGGACAAAATGGCCTCTACCCGTGCCCACGAAGGGGCGCGCGATCACGCGGCCCAGCGCGTTGGGACCGGTGAGAATGCCACGGGCGATGCGGCACATCTCGTACAGCCGCTCCGGGGGCACGACGTCCTCGTGGCAGGCGATCTGAAACACACTGTCGGCGGAGGTATAGACGATGGGATACCCCGTGCGCATGTGCTCCTCGCCCAGCTCATCCAGAATGGCGGTGCCGCTGGCCGGATAGTTGCCCAAGGTCTTGGTGCCGATTGCGGCCTCAAAGGCATTCATCACTTCGGGCGGAAAGCCGTTTGGATAGGTGGGGAAGGGCGTATCCAGCCTGAGGCCCGCGATCTCCCAATGGCCGGTGGTGGTGTCCTTGCCCGCGGAAACCTCCGCGGCACGGCCGTACACGCCTGCGCCGTTCACAGGCTTGGGGCCGCCCACGCCCGGGATCAGGCCCAGGCCCATGGCCTCCATGTTGGGAAGGTGCGGATGCGCCTTCTCGATGATATGTCCGAGCGTGTTCGCGCCCGCGTCGCCATAGGCGGCGGCGTCCGGGAGCGCGCCGGCGCCCACGCTGTCCAGCACGATCAGAAAAATGCGTTTCATATGTCCTCCTTACAGCCCCAGTCGGATGCAGGCGGGGCCCACCGGGCGGATGTCCAGCACATTGCAGCTGTGCGCGCCGAACACCGCTTCCATCTCCTTGACAAAGCTGTCCAGTGCGCGTTTGGGAACGAAGTTGAGCGTGGTGCCGGCAAATCCGCCGCCATGCACGCGCCACGCACCGTCCTTGTGAAGCTTGCTTTCGGCCAGCATCAGCGCCAAAGACAACTCCTGCCGGTCGGGGGTCGCGAAGATGTTTTGCAGGTAGCAGAAACTGCTGCGTCCGCTTTCAATGACCAGCCGGAAGAAGGCGTTCAGGTCGTCGGTCTGCAGGGCCGATACCTCATCCGCCACGCGGCGGTTTTCGGCAAAGTAATGGGCGGCGCGCAGAATCGCCCGGTCAGCGTTTACATTCTTGAGGCGCTCGCGCAACTGGGGCACCATCTGCATGAACTGCTCCGGCTGCACGCGGCGCAGGTAGGTTTCGCCGAAGCAGGCGGCCACGGCGCGCATCTCCTGGGGAATGGCAGCGTAGAAATCCGTCAGATTGTCGTGGCTGCCGCCGGAGTTGACCACCACCAGCGCATAGCCCTTGGCGGCAAAATCGTAGCTGATTTCACGCACCTCGGGATCGTCATTCTGGAAATCAATGTAGACAAGGCCGCCCGCACTGGAGGCCATCTGGTCCATCAGACCGCTGGGCTTTCCGAAATACACGTTTTCAGCATACTGGGAGATCTGCGCGCGGCGCTTGAAGTCCAGCTTTCCCTCGTTGTAGATCTCGTCAAAGATGGCGCACAGGAGCACCTCCACTGCCGCCGAACTGCTCAGGCCGCTTCCGCTGCGCACGGTGGAGGTAATCACCGCGTCGAAGCCGCCCACGCGCAGGCCCGCTTTCTGCAGGCCGTCGGCCACGCCGCGCACCAGCGCCGCCGTGGTGCCCTTTTCCGCTTCGTGCACGCTCAAATCATCCAGCGAAAGCGTCAGGGGGGCGTATCCCTCGCTGTGGATGTTCACGACGCCGTCGGCACGCGGGCTGACGGCGGCCAGCGTGTCCAGGTTGACGGCAGCGGCCAGTACCTTGCCCCGGTTATGGTCGGTATGATTGCCGCCGATTTCGGTGCGTCCCGGCGCGCTGACCATGGCGATGGGGCCTTCATAGCCGACAAGCTCTTCATGCCGCTTGAGCAGGCGCGAATACCGCGTGCTCTGGGCCACCAGCATCCCGTCTCGCTGGCCGTAAAGGTAGGTCAAACGTTTCATGACCTCGGGTGTTTTGAGTTCACTGATCATTTGCGCGTACCTGTTCATAAGCCATCCATCCTTCTTTGGTGATGTAAAGGCGCGTGCCTGTATCGGGACGCTGCGTCACACGCCCAGCCGGACGGCGACGCTCTGCCACAAATCGATCATCTCCTGCATACCGCGCTCGTACAGCCCCTCCAGGAACGTCTGGGCCTCGTCGGCATCCATCTCTCCCAGCACCACGCGCGCCAGCGTCTCGTCCACATAGGGTCCCAGCCGGGATTGCAGCGCAAGTGCGCGGGCGCTTTCCTCCTCTGTAAGCGTATAGACGGGGAAAGGGCTTACCACATAGGTGTCCAGCTTGCGCAGCTCGCGATTGACGTGCTGCACGTTTTCTTCATGATAGCGTTCATAGAACGCGTCGGGGAAAAGCCAGGGCATATCGCCCGTATCATAGACGCTCAGCTCGCTGAGCGTGGAGGCGGTCATGGCCTCCATGCCGCCCTTCCAGTCCCAGTTGCCGTCCTCGTCAATGACATAATCCACACCCTCGGTTCCCGCGAGTGCTTCAATGGCGCCTTCCTCGGTGTAGAGCACATCCACCCAGGCCAACAGAGCCCCGGGGTCCTCGCAGGCGGAGGTGATGGCGAAGGTGCCTCGCGTCACCTCGCCATAAAGGTCGCGGTAGATCTGTTTTCCGTCGAAGGTGAGCGGTTCCAGCAGCACATAGTCACTGGACATGTCATAGGGAACCAGATTCACCGGCGTCGGCGCAAAAAACACGCCATAGACCGCCTCGGCATCCTCATCGGTGATGCGGCGCAGCGCGTCGGCCGTGACGAAGCCATCCGGGTCAAGCAGACCCTCCTGGTACAGCTCGCGCAGGGCCAGGGCCATATCCCAGAAGCCGTCCTCCGCGGGCCAGTAGTGCACCTGTCCCGCATCGTCGAGATAGATGTTATAGTCGTTGGCTGCCACGCCCCAGGCATGGGAGAAGAACTTCAGCTCCCACGGCCCCAGGAAGGCAAAGGGAACTTCGTCCTGCCTGCCGTTGCCATTGGGATCACGGTCGCGGAACGCTGTCAGCACCTGACGCAGGCTGTCCCAGTCCGTGGGGGCCTCCAGACCCAGCCGGTCCAGCCATGCCTGATTGATCCACATGGCGTTCTGCGGGGCCGGTTGCTGGATGGCGGGCAGCGCCGCGATCTTTCCGTTGGGAAGCGTGATGGCCTCCCGCCAGTCGGGATTGGCCTCCAGCAGCGCCCAAAGGTTGGGGGCGTTCTCCTCCAGCAGCGGCCCAAGGTCGATGAGCTGTCCGCTGTCGGAATAGCGGATCATCTCCTCCGAGGTGAGCGCCGCCTTGAAGAGCACATCGGGCAGATTGCCGCCGGGCGCGAACATCGCATCCTTGGCGGCCTGCCACTTTTCCAGGCTGGTATACTGATCGAAGGTGAAGGTGAGGCCCGTTCTTTCCTGCATGCGAAGGAAAAAGCCGTTGGTGTTCCAGTCGTGGGTGCTGTTTTCTCCGTCGTAGCCGGCCATGGTAAAGGCATTTTCCGCCATAGCGGCGGGAGCGGCGGCCAGCAACAGGCAGATTATGCAGCACAAAGCGCGTCGTAGCATGTACATAGTCCTCCGAATGTGCATTTGCGTGGGAAGAACACATCCCGTACTTTTATTATACCTGATAGCCAAGTTTTTGAAAACCGTTTTTATGAAAATTTCAATGCTCCCAAAGCAGGACCATTTCCACCAGCTCGGTTTCCTCACCGCCGAACAGCTCCTTTTGCGACCGTCCCGAAGCGTAAAAGCCCATATGCCGGTAAAAATCCTGTGCCTGCCGGTTTCCGTCCAGCACCCACAGACACACGCCGTCGCACCCATCCTCCCGGAGCCTCTGCAAAACCGCTTCCATCAGGCTGCGGCCATATCCGCGCCCCATGGCCTCCGGCAGAAGGTACAGGCTGACCAGCTCGCCGAAGCCCTCACGTTCCGGCTCGCGCGCATAGCTGAGCATGGCGGTTCCCACAATCCGTCCATCCTCGAACACGCCCAGCGAGGCGGAGGGATCGGCTCGAAGCATGCCGCTCCAGCGGTCGCGGGTCAATTTGTCCAGAAATGCCTGCGGCAAAAGGCCCTGATAGCACGCTTTCCAGCTCTGGACATACACTTCTCCCGCTTCGTTAAAGTCATCCTGCGCGCGAAGCGGCCTGATCACGGCCATTTTTGCCGCCTCCTTTTCCCGTCAAAATCAAAGCTGCAACCATTATACCACCCGCCCGCCCGGATGACCAGCAGGATAGAAAAAAGCGCCTCCCGAATGAAGGCGCTTCAACGCTTATCCCGCGTCAGTCCCGGCCTGCGATGCAGTACTGCCGCAGGGCTTCTGCCACCCGGCCGATGTCCTCGCCGGTCAGGTAGGGGTGCATGGGCAGAGAGAGCACTCTGTCGCACGCAGCCAGGGCGCCCGGATACAGCGCATCGTCAAACTGCCGGTCCGCGTAGGCGGTCTGCTGATGAATGCACCGGGGATAGTAGATCATGCTGGGAATGCCGCGTTCCCTGAGGAAGCGCTGCGCTCCGTCGCGCCGGGCGCGGTTTTCCATAAGCACGGTGTACTGCGCCCAGCTGCTTCGGTACCCATCGGGTACACGGGGTGTTTCCACGCACCCATCCAGCGCCTGCGCATAGGCGGCTGCCGCGGCGTTCAGCGCGTCCAGTTCACAGGCGCGCAGCGCGCGCAGCTTGGGCAGAAGCACCGCCGCCTGAAGGGTATCCAGCCGGCTGTTCATGCCGATGCGCTGGTTGTCGTACTTGTCGGAAACGCCCCTGCCGTTGGCCCGCAAGGAGCGCAGCAGCGCGTCCTCCTCCGCGCCGTCTACAAAGACCGCGCCGCCGTCCCCGTAGCAGCCCAGCGGCTTGGCGGGGAAAAAGGAGGTGGCGGCCGCCTGCCCGAAGGCGCAGGCGTTCGTATCGCCGATGCGCCCGCCATATCCCTGGGCCGCGTCCTCCAGAACGCGCAGGCCATGACGTGCGGCGATCTCCAGAATGCGCGGATAATCCGCCGGCAGGCCGAACAGGTCCACCGGGATCACCACCGCGGGCCTCAGCCGTCCCTCGGCCTTAACCCGGCAAACGGCGGCTTCCAGCGCGTCGGGGTCGAGGTTGAAGGTGTCCAGGCGAATGTCCACCGGAATCATCTCCGCGCCCACGGTGGTGGCGCAACCGGCGGAGGCGAAGTAGGTGAAGTCCGGTACGAACACCGCGTCGCCCGGTCCCACGCCCCACAGCATGAGCGCGAGCACCAGCGCATCGGTCCCGTTTCCGCAGGTCACGCAATGGCGCCGCCCCACGTCGCGGGCCAATGCGTCCTCCAGCTCGCTCACCTGCTCACCCAGGATAAAATGTCCCTTTTCCAGCACCGCGGCGATGCCGGCGTCGATCTCGGCTTTCAGCGCGCGGTACTGCGCGCCCAGATCATGAAACTGCATCTATTCGACCTCCCTCAGCCCTTCCCCGTCGGGAAGAAAGCGCCGTCCGCATTCCGGGCACACCAGCGCGCCGCGCAGAAGCGCCCCACAGGTACACACAAAGCCGTGCGGCCGGGCGGGCACGCCCAGCATGAGGACATGAGGCGGCACGTCGCAGGCGACCACCGCGCCCGCACCGATCATGGCGCTGCGCCCGATTCGGTGGCCGCAGACCACGGTGGCGTTGGCGCCGATGCTGGCGCCGTCCTCCACCACGGTGGGCACGAAGCGCGCGGAGCCCTTGGGGAAGAGGGCGCGGGGGGTCAGGTCGTTGGTAAATACGCAGCTGGGGCCGCAGAATACCCCGCGGCCCAGCGTGACGCCCTGATAGACGCTCACATTGTTTTGCAGCTTGCAGCCGTCACCGATGGTCACGTGCTGGCCCACATAGCCGTTCTGGCCGATGGAGCAGCCCGCGCCCACTTTGGCGGTGCCTTCGATGTGGCAGAAGTGCCATACCTTCGTGCCTTCACCAATCTTTGCTCCCTCATCCACCACAGCGGTGGGGTGGATGTATGTGCTCATCGGCCAAATCTCCCCTCAAAATCCGTTGTGGCGCAGTCCGCAAGGGGCAGACGCACCGGCCGGTGCTCCGCCGCCGACAGATAGATGGCCAGCACCAGTTCCAGCGCGCGCATACCGGTGCGGCCGTCCACATAGGGCGCGCGGTCCTCGCGGATGGCGGCGATCACGTCGGCGTACAGGGGCGTATGGCCGTAACCGTACACGTTGGGCGGGTTCTCGCCAAACTGCATCTTGATGGTGGCAGGGTCGCCGCGGCCGTCGCGGAAATCCCACTCCTCAATGATGTTGACGCTCTTGCCGCCGGCCTTGACGGTGCCGTTTTCGCCAAAGAGGTAAAGGGTTTCCTCCAGATTGTGGGGATAGACGTTGGTGGTGCCCTCCACGACGCCATAGGCCCCGCTTTCAAAGCGCACCAGCGCGAGCCCCAGGTCCTCGGCCTGAATATAGGGATGGTTGAGGTTGTCGGTGTAGGCCATGACCTCGGTCACGCCGTCGCCCAGCATCCAGCGTAGCAGGTCGATGCTGTGGATGCACTGGTTCATCAGCGCCCCGCCGTCCATGGCCCAGGTGCCGCGCCAGGGGGCCTGCCGGTAGTATTCCTCGCCCCGGTTCCAGCGCACATGCACCGTGCCGTGCAGCATGCGCCCGAAGCGCTTTTCCTCCACGGCGGAGCGGATCTTCTGAATGGATTTGTTGAAGCGGTTCTGGTGACATGCGCACAGCTTGAGTCCCCGCGCATCCGCTTCGGCAATCAGCGCGCGCGCATCCGCCAGCGACAGGGCCAGCGGCTTTTCGATGATTACATTGGAACCCGCGCGCAGCACATCCAGCCCCACCTGTGCGTGCAGGCCGCTTTCGGTGGCCACGGCGCACAGCTGCGGAGCCTCTTTGGCAAGCAGCTCGCGATGGTCTGTATAGCGGCGCACACGGGCGCGGTCCTGCTCCGGCAGGGGCCGAAGCACAGCCTCCATGCGTTCGGAAACGGGGTCACATACGGCGCACAGCTCCAGATCCTCCGCGTTGTTCAGGTATGCCGCGATGTGGTTGGGCGCGATTCGCCCGCACCCGATGAGCGCATAGCGCAGTTTTTCCCTCATGATGAAGCGGCCTCTCCTTTCGCGGCTCACAGAACGCGGATGTTCTCGCGCTTTTTCACGTTCTTCATGGCGTTTTTGGTATCAAAGATCAGGCTGGCGTGCTCGGCCACAAAGTCATAATCCACGCAGGTATGCGCGGTGGTCACCATCACCAGGTCCGCGCTTTCCAATGCGGCCTTGTCAAGGGCCGGGATGCGGTGCTCCTCCTGACCCTGATAGCGGTAAGATTCCACATAGGGGTCATAGTAGCTGACCTGCGCGCCGAGCTTGCGCAGGCTCTCGATCACGCGCAGGGCGGGGCTTTCGCGGTAATCGTCGATATCCTGCTTGTAGGCCACGCCCAGCACCAGCACCTTCGCTCCGTTCATGGCCTTCCTGCGCTCGTTGAGCGCGCCCATGGCACGCTGCGCGCAGTATTCGGGCATGCGGTCGTTGATGATCATGCTGCTTTCGATCATGGAGGTGTGGAAGCCGAACTCGCGGGCCTTCCAGCTCAGATAGTACGGGTCCAGCGGGATGCAGTGCCCGCCCAGGCCGGGGCCGGGGTAGAAGGCCTGAAAGCCGTAGGGCTTGGATTTGGCTGCCTCGACAACCTCCCAGATGTTGATGCCCATGCGGTTGCACAGGATGGCCAGCTCGTTGATCAAGCCGATGTTGACGTTGCGATAGGTGTTTTCAAGGATCTTTTCCATCTCGGCCACGGCGGGGCTGCTCACACGGTGCACCGGCGCCTCCAGAACGGCCTCGTAGAGCGTGGCGGCGATGTCGGTGCATTCGGGGGTGACGCCGCCGACCACCTTGGGGGTATTTTTGGTCTTGTAAATGGCGTTGCCGGGGTCCACGCGTTCGGGCGAGAAAGCCAGGAAAAAGTCCACGCCGCACTTGAGGCCGCTTTTTTCCAGAATGGGACGGAGCATTTCCTCGGTGGTGCCGGGATAGGTGGTGGACTCCAGAACGACGAGCATATCGCGGTGCATATGGGGCATGATGCTTTCCGCCGAGGAGCGCACATAGCTGATATCGGGCTGCTGGTGCGCGTCCAGCGGGGTGGGCACGGCAATGCACACGCAGTCGCACGAGGCCACGGAGGCAAAGTCCGTGGTGGCGCGCAGCATTCCTTCCTCCACGATCTTTTTCAGGTCGCTGTCTACCACGTCGCCGATGTAGTTGTGTCCCTGATTGACCATATCCACCTTCTGGGGCTGCACGTCAAAGCCGATCACATGGAAACCGGCCTTGGCCTTTTCCACCGCGAGCGGAAGCCCGACATAGCCCAGTCCAACCACGCCAAGGGTGACGCTACGGTCGAGTATCTTTTGCTTCAAAACCGACATGCTTTCATTCTCCTTACTTGCGTATGAAATCGCCCGAAAGGCGGCATGATCCATGGTTTATGATACCGCACGGCCGCCGGAAAGTCAATCTTGGCCACCGGAGAGGTACAGGAAGAAATCGCATTCCAGCCGGCCGTTGTACAGCCTGCGCTTTTTATCTGCGCGGCGGCCAAAGGCGCGCTCAAATCCGGGATCGGCGGAGAGGGCGCACAGCCTCCACCCGGGGTGGCGCCTGATAAGCAAGCCCAGCTCGCGGTACAGGGCGCGAGCGCCCTCGCGATCGCTCAGGCGCTCGCCATAGGGCGGGTTGAGCAGGAACACCCCGGCGGGGCCTTCCAGCGTGAGCGTCTTGAGGTCCTGGCGGTGTACGCGGACGCGACCCTCCAGCCCTGCCTGGCGGATATGCCTTCCGCACAGCGTAAGCGCTTCGGGGTCAATGTCGCTGCCGGCGATGGAAAGCGGCGCGTCCGGACGGAAGGCCTCCCGCGCCTCGCGCCGCAGGGCCTCCATCCCCGCCCGGTCCATAAAGGGATAGCTTTCGCAGGCAAAGGAGCGCGTGAGGCCCGGCGCGCGGGACGTGGCCTTGAAGGCCGCCTCAATGAGCAGCGTGCCCGTGCCGCAGCAAGGGTCGTAGAGAGGCATGCCGGGCCGCCAGGGGCTGAGGTCCACCAGGGCGGCGGCCAGCGTTTCCCGCAGGGGAGCCTCGCCGTTCCAGGTGCGGTAACCGCGCCGGTTGAGCGCCTCGCCGCTCATGTCCAGCGTGACGCGCGCGCGGTCGTTGACCACCGACACGCCGATGGGAAAGCGCGCGCCCGTCTCCGGCAGGCGTGATACGCCCAGCCGCTCCATCATCCGCCGCACGATGGCCTTCTTGCTCACCGCCTGACAGTCGCGCACACTCATCAGGCGGCTGCGCACGCACTTGCCGCTGACATGAATGGCCGCGTCCCGCGCAAGGAGACGCTCCCATGCGACGCTCCCCACGAGCTGGAACAGGTCCTCGAAGGTGACGGCCTCGCGCTCGGCCAGCACCAGCAGTACGCGGTCGGCGGTGCGCAGGTGCAGATTGGCGCGGAAGGCGTCCAGAAAGGTCCCCTCAAAGCGCGCACCGCCGTTTTCCGCCTTGGCGGGAAGGCCCATGCGCTTCAATTCGCCTGCCACCACACCCTCCAGCCCGAAGGCCGCCGTCGCCAAAAAGGTGTTGGCCACACCTCATTCCTCCATTCGTAGCATATCATCGCAAAATTATATCATGGCATGAGCAGGCAAACAAGCGGACATGCTAATTTACAAACAAACCTTCCGGCTTGGAGAAAGGACGGATGAAGGATGCTTGCAGCCTTTCTGGCAGGCGCGGCCGCCTATCCGATGGTGGAGATGGCCTGGCGCGGGCGCACCCATCCCGCGATGGCGCTGGCGGGCGGAGTCTCGCTTTCCATGCTCCGCGGCCTCAGCCGCGTACAAAAAAGCCGCCCCCTCTGGCAGCAGGCGCTGCTGGGCGGTCTTATGATTACGGGGATGGAATATGCCTTTGGCCTCGCCTTCAACCGGCGGCATCAGATTTGGGACTACCGGCGCATGCCGGCCAATCTGCGCGGGCAGATCTGCCTGCCCTTTACGCTGGCCTGGTGCGGGCTGAGCGCTCTGGCGATGGGCGGCATGCGCATGCTCAAGCCCTAAAGCTCGCGGGCCAGAATATCGGCGATGTAGCGGCTGGCGTGTCCATCGCCGTAGGGATTGACGGCGTGTTCCATCTCGTGGTAGGCGGCAGGGTCGGTCAGCAGCTCCCGCACGGCGGCATAGATGGTGTTTTCATCCGTTCCCACCAGCTTGAGCGTGCCGGCCACCACCCCCTCGGGGCGCTCGGTGGTATCGCGCATCACCAGCACGGGCTTGCCCAGCGCCGGAGCCTCCTCCTGGATGCCGCCGCTGTCGGTCATGATGAGATAGGCGTGGGCCATCACATTGTGAAAATCCAGCACGTCCAGCGGCTCAATCATGTGGATGCGCTCCTGGCCGCCGAAACAGGCACGGGCCATCTCCCGCACTGCGGGATTCTTGTGCATGGGGTAGATCACCTTGAGATCGGGCGTTTCATCCACGATGCGGCGAATGGCCCGGAACATCTCCCGCATGGGCTCGCCCAGGTTTTCGCGGCGGTGCGCCGTGAGCAGAATGAGCCGGCTGCCGCGGGCCCATTCGATTTCCGGATGGGTGTAATCGCTTCTGACGGTGGTGTCCAGCGCGTCGATCACCGTGTTGCCGGTTACGAAGATATGCTCGGCGGGCTTGCCCTCCTTGAGGAGGTTTTGCCGGCTCAGCTCCGTGGGCGCAAAGTAAAACCGGGCGATGAGATCCACCGCCTGGCGGTTGAACTCCTCCGGGAAGGGGGAATACAGGTTGTAGGTCCTCAGCCCTGCCTCCACGTGTCCCACGGGAATCTGAAGATAGAAGCACGCCAGCGCCGTGACAAACGCAGTGGAGGTATCGCCATGCACCAGCACGACATCGGGCTTTTCCGACTCCAGAATGGCGCGCAGCTTTTCCAGAATGCTCACTGTGACGTCAAAGAGCGTCTGCTTGTCGCGCATGATGGCCAGGTCGTATTGGGGCGTTACCTGAAAGCATTGTAAAATCTGATCCAGCATTTCCCTGTGCTGGCCGGTGACACATACCACCGTTTCAAATTCGGGGCGCCGCTTCAGTTCCAGAACCAGGGGACACATCTTGATCGCCTCCGGCCTGGTGCCGAAGATGAGCATGACCTTTTTCATTTGCATACCTCAAATTTGCCGCGCAAGCGGTCCGCGCTCATACGCGTTCAGTCGTTTCCTGCCACAGTTTCAGCATGCACCGCATACGCGCCTCCGCCTCCCCGCCCTCCTGGGAGGAGTGGAACGAAACCGCACCGCCCGGTCCGGGAGAGAGGAGGCCTTCCTCCTCCAGACGGCGGCGCAGCTGGCGCGCGGTGCCGAGGTTGCCGTCGATGAGCGGAGTGCCCGGCGCAAAGCAGCGGGAAATGGCCCCCCGCAAAAAGGGATAATGCGTGCAGCCCAGCACCACGGCCTTGACGGGCATTCCCCGAACGGAAGCAAGGAGCCTTTCCAGAAGTCCCTCCACCCTGGGGCCGGAAAACACGCCGGCCTCCACGCATTCCATCAGCCCCGGACAGGGAACGGGCAAGGCGTTTTGCCCGTAGCGCTCCATCAGGCGCAAAAATTTGGGCTGCGTGAGCGTCATGTGCGTGGCCATCACCACCACGTACCCGTCTCCGGGCAGGAGCGAAGCGGGCTTGAGCGCCGGTTCCATGCCGATGACCGGCATGTGCAGCTCCTGCCGAAGCGGCCCGGCGGCCGCGCTGGTAGCCGTGTTGCAGGCGATCACCACCGCCTTGCAGTCCATGGCGATCAGCTTGTCCACCGCCAAATGCGTAAGCCGGAGCACCTCTTCCGGCCGCTTGTCGCCATAGGGAATGTTGCGGGTATCGCCGTAATAGACGAAGTTTTCCTCCGGCAGCACGTCCAGCATCTGCCCCAGAACGCTGATGCCGCCCAGGCCGCTGTCAAATATGCCTACCGGCCGACGATCCACCGCTTTCCACCTCCGTCCCCGATTATACCCGCTGACCTCCTTTTTTTCAAGTATTCCGGGGCCGTTTGTGTCAAAGCGCCAGCACCTGCACGATGGCGTCCGCCAGGTAGGGCATGGCGGCCAGCACTTCCTCAAGGGTGTTGCGGTTGTTGCCGGCCTCCACCAGCACGCATCCTACGGCCACATGCTGGTTAAATCGTCCGCTTTTCATACACACGTCCCGGCACAGGCCGTCCACCTGGGCGTTGAGGTCGTCCGTCACGTCCTGGGCGATGGACAGGTTCGCCTCCCAGTCCGGCCGCTGGTCAAAGCCCTCGGAGGTCTGGCCCTCTCCCTTGCCGATGAGCAGCATCAGCTTGGCCGCTTCGACGCCGCCGGCATTCACGGTGTTGGGGCCGGTCTGCGACTCGGCGTAGGCGTCCCGGTGCAGGTCGATGTACAGGTCGTAGCGCTCGCCCGCCGCCTGGCGCTGTTCAAGCATCTCCAGCGACCGCGTGTAGGCGCTGCTCAGGTTGGGCGGCTCGAAGGCCGTCACGTCATGCACGACTTCCACGCCCAGGCTGCGCAGCAGCGCGGCCAGCTCCTCGCCCACGCGCACCACGTTGTGCGCGCTGTCGGCGGTGCGCCACTTCTCCGTCTCCTCATAGGGATCGTCCTGCGTCTGCTCGTAGGCCTCGTAGGTGTGCGTGTGATAGATGAGCACGCGCTTGCGCGGGGTTTCCGTCTCCGCGCCAAGAAGCCGGATGACAAAGTCCGCATCCTCCGGGGGCGCGGGCGTGTCCGCCGGTCCAGCCGTCTCCTGCGGCGCGGCCGAAACGGCAAACAGGTTTTCCGTCACCTCGTCCGTCCAGCCCGACAGCGCCGCCACCGCCCCGCTCCCCTGCACGCGGACCGGCAGGTTCAGGCCCGCGGCCGTTCCCAGAAGCGCCGCCGCCAGAAGGACCGCCGCCAATCGGATTTTCTGCTGCCTGTTCATCCGGGTCACCGCCTTTTGCGTTCTTCCCGGTAGGATATGCTAGCCCTGTATGTAAGTATGCAATGTATCGGGGTCCACATCCGGCTGAAGGGCCTGATTGATGCCGTCGCTCAGCAGCGCCGCCACGTGCAAAACCAGCTCGTCGATCTCGCGCGGGGTGACGACCATATCGCCCAGAAACCCTTCCGACACCTGCCGGAGCAGCTGCTGCGCCGCCTCCTCGTGCCCGCGGGCCAACAGGCCGTATTCGTCGATCAGGTGCGCCATGGCGTCGCGCGCGATGGTGGAGGCGTAGACTACCATGGGCACCCCCACGGCGATCACCTTTACCCCCAGCGTTTCCTCCGTCAGGCCCAGACGGTGGTTTCCCACGCCGCTGCCCGGCTCGATGCCCGTATCGGTGATCTGCACGGTGGTGCAGATGCGCTCGCTCTCAAAGGCGGCCAGCGCGTCGATGGCGATGACAGCCGAGGGACGCACATGGCGCACCAGCCCGCGGCACAGCTCCGCCGTCTCGATGCCCGTCAGCCCCAGCACGCCGGGCGCGATGGCGCTCACTCCCCGCAGCCTGCCGCGCAGCTCCCTGGCGATGGCCTGCCGCAGGTGGCGCGTCACCAGCATGCGCTCCACCACGCGGGTGCCCAGCGCGTCGGCGGTCACGTTGCGGTTGCCAAGGCCCACCACCAGCACCTCGCCCTCGCGGGGCAGCAGGCTTCTGACTCCCTGCGCCACCAGCGCGGCCAGCAGCTTCTGGGTGTGCGCGTCGCAGCGGGGCAGGTCGCGGTATTCCAGGGTGATGTATTCGCCCGTGTGCCGGCCCAGCAGCTCGGCCGCGCGTTCCTTCTCGATGCGGATGCGGGTGTGCGTGATGCCACCCAGATGATGCGTGCTCACGCGCACGCCCTCCACCCGTCCGCCGCCCTCGTCGATGCATTCCATGGCCAGATCCGTCCGAAATCCGCGCATGCTCCTCTTCCCCCATCCTGCCTGAAACGCGCGCGCAAAAAAGCCGCGCATGCGTTTTCCTATAGCATGCGCGGACCGGGAAAAAACATACGTCAGCCTTCGTAATGCAGGGCCTGAATGGGGCGGAGTTTGCTGGCTTTGTTGGCCGGATACATGCCGAACACCACGCCGATGAACACCGAGAATCCGATGGCCATCCACGCCACGTTGACGGGAATCGTGAGCGTCATCTGCAATACGGGCGCGAGGGCCTTGACGGCAACCACCGAGATGGCCAGTCCCAGCAGCCCGCCCATGAGGCTGACCACCAGGGACTCGATGAGAAACTGCATCAGGATGTTGCCCCGCGCGGCGCCGATGGCCTTGCGGATGCCGATTTCCCGCGTGCGCTCGCTGACGCTGACCAGCATGATGTTCATGATGCCGATGCCGCCCACCAGCAGCGAAATCGCCGCGATGCCGCCCAGCATGAGGGTGAGGGTGTTGGTGGTTTCGCTGAGGGTGGAGAGCATCTCGGTCTGGTTAAAGACGCTGTACTGCGTGCCGAAGGAACGGGTATTGTAGTTTTCAAACGCCTTTTCGAGGTAGCTTTCCACCGCGGCCTGCGCCTGCTCGACCTGCGCCGAGGAGGCGGCGGACACGTAGAAGGAAGAGATGGAGGTCTGATTGGAAAGGCGCTGGGCCAGGGTAAAGGGAATCAGAATCTGGTTGTCGTTGCTGCCCGACGCGCTGGAGCCCACCTCCGCCAGCACGCCCACCACGGTGAGGGTATAGCCGTTGAGTGAAAAGGTTTCGCCCACGGCATGCGTGGTGCCGTACATCTCCGTGGCCGCCTCCGAGCCGATCACCGCCACGAAGCTTCGGTTGTCGATATCGGGTTGCTGGAGGAAGCGGCCCTCCGCCACGGTCCAGTTGCGGATGCTCTCGTAGCCGGGGGTGGTGCCCTGCACCACGCCGTCGTCGTAGGTGGTCGTGCCCGCCTTGACGGTGCCGCTGACGCTGGCGATGGGGGCCACGTAGGAGATGGCCTCGTTCTGCGCCAGTTCGTTGAGGCTGTCCAGATCAATGGGGTTCATGCGGCGGGCGTTGATGTTGGCGGTGATGAGGTTGGTGCCCATGCCTTCGATGCTTTCGACCACGGAGCTGTTGGCCCCCTGGCCGATGGAAACCAGCACCACGATGGCCACCACGCCGATCACCACGCCAAGGATGGTGAGAAACGAGCGCATCTTGTTGCCCGCGATGGCCTTGACGGCCATCTTAAACGACTGGTAGAACATCCTGGGGCACCTCCTGATTCTCGTAGAGCTGTCCGTCCTCGATGCGGATGACGCGCTCCGCGCTTTGAGCTACCTTGGGATCGTGCGTGATGAGCACGATGGTGTTGCCCGCCTGATGCAGTTCGCGGAAGATCTGCAGAATTTCACGCCCGGTTTTTTTGTCCAGATTGCCGGTGGGCTCATCGGCCAGAATCAGGGAGGGTTTGACCGCGATGGCCCGCGCGATAGCGCAGCGCTGCTGCTGGCCGCCGGAGAGCTGCGCGGGCCGGTGCTTCATGCGCTGGCCCAGACCCACGCGCTCCAGCGCCTCGCGCGCCGCCGCCCGCCGCTGCGATACGCCCACGCCCTGGTAGATCAGGGGCAGTTCGACGTTTTCGAGCGCGGAGAGCTTGGGCAGGAGGTTGAATCCCTGAAAAATGAAGCCGATCTGCCGGTTGCGGATACGGGCCAGCTGGCGCTCGCGGTACTTCTGGATGGGCTTGTCATTGAGCATATAGCTGCCGCTGTCGGCGGTGTCCAGGCAGCCGATGATGTTCATCAGCGTGCTCTTGCCGCTGCCGGAAGGGCCGATGATGGCCACGTATTCGCCCTTGTCCACGTGCAGGGAAATGTGGTTGAGCGCATAAATGGTTTCTCCGCCCAGGGTGTAGCGCTTGACCACGTCCGTCATGTCAATCATGCTGCTGCGCCCCCTCAGTTGCCGCGCGTCCGGCCGCCGCCCGCGGGCGCTCCGCCGCCGGAGGGCATGCCGCCGTCAAACGAACCGCCGGGCATGCCGCCGCCCATGTCCATCATCATGCCGCCCATCCCGTTTTCGCGGCTGTCGGTGGTGGAGGTGCTGGCCTCGCGGGTAATGAGCACCACATCGCCTTCGCTCAGGCCGCTGAGGACCTCGGCATAGGTTTCGTCGCTCAGGCCGGTTTCCACGGTGGTGCGCACGCCGGGCTCGCCATCGGCCGCACTGTCGGACTTGAGCCATACATAGCTTTCCCCACGGGAGGTGTTCAGCGCCGCGATAGGCACCAGCAGCACGTTTTCGCGCTCCTCCACCAGAATGGTGGCGGTGCCGTTCATGCCCAGCTTGAGCTGATCGTCGCCCTCGATGGTGAGGGTTACGTCATAGACGGTCACGCCGCTGGTGGCGGTGCCGATCTGGCTGATCTTGCTGACCGTGCCCGCATAGGTATGATCGGTGATGGCGTCCATGGCCAGTTCCACGTTCTGCCCGACCTCAACGCTGGTGATGTCCAGCTCATCCACGCTGACGACCATTTCCTTTTCGTCGCCCACATAGAGGGACACCAGCAGCGTATCGGCGGCCTGCTCGGTGGCCGAAGCCGCCACGATGGAGGCCACGATGCCGTCCTGGGGCGCGGTGATGGCGCCGGCGTCGCGCAGAGCCTTCATTTCCTTGATCTGCGCCGTCTGCTGGGCGCGGGTTTCCAGCAGCGCCTGATAGCTGTCGCTGACCGGCACGTTGATCAGGTAGCAGATGCGGTTGCCCTCCCACTTGCGGTCGTTCTCTTCAATGAACACGCTGTGGATGTAACCCTTTTCGGAGGTGGTCAGCTCATAGGGCATGTGGATATGCGCCGTGGCCGTACCCAGGCTTTCGCCCTTATAGGTGATCTCCACCTCGCCGCCCTCCTCGCTGTAGGCGTCGGAGAAAGTGATGGTGGCCATGCCGTTTTCCAGTGCGCGCACGGTGCCGTCCAGCACGACGTTGCCCACCTTGACGGTCACGGTGTCGTCGATCTCCCAGTCCTCCTGAGCGGGGAATTCCACGTACATCCACCCATCCAGGGACAGAAGGACGATTGCGCCGTACTGATCCATCACGTCCTGAATATAGGCGCCCTCGGTGAGATAAACCTCCTTGATACGCCCATACTGCGGCATCTTGAGATACGTCGTGGAGGAATAGTCCTCCGCCAGCGTGGCGATTTCCGTTCCGGTTGTCTCTAGCTCCGTTTCAAGGGTTTCGATGGTGGTTTGCAGGGCCACGGCGTCAATGTTCAAAAGCGGCTGCCCGGCGGTCACGGTGTCGCCTGCCTCCACCAGAGAATCCGTCACCGTCACGGCATAGTCCAGCGCCACATCATCGGTCTGGCTGATGGACAGCGTGCCCGTGCCTGTGACCGTCTTGGAAAGGGAGCCGGTAGAAACGGTGTATTCCGTATAGGTACTGCCATCCGTGGCCTGTACGGCCACAGCCTGCCGTGACTGGTAATACCGGTAGCCAAAGAATCCCGCGGCGGCCAGAACCACCAGCACTGCCAGCGTTTTGAGGACCTTTTTCATGGAAAAAACCTCCTGCTATCAGGCGTATTTGTTTGCTGCCGCTTTATGGTATCGGTCGTACCTTTTCAACGCATGACGGTTTTGTGAAAATTGGGTGTTGGAGGTGGCATAAAAAAAGCCCCCTGAAGGGGCATGGCATCTTGGAAAGGTTATGGTTTCAGAGGGAACGGACCCTATTTTGCATTCATTCGCTTCCAAAACTGAATGCCGAATTTCAGAAATACCGCGATGTAAACAGCCAGAATCAGCAGGTATACGACCGTCACAAACCGGCTGAATGGCTCTGTCCGCTGGCCTTCGACGATCAGCACGGGTACGATCACCAGCAGCAAAATGGCCACGAGCGGAAGCATGCGCCCCTTGAGCACCCGCTCCATCATCTCCAGGCGGGATGCGTCGTCGCAGAAGATTTCCGCGTCGCGCTCCGACGCGGGCGCGGGCTTTCGGAAATAGCTGTAGCCCATATAATCCTGCACGTACTCCCAGCCGCAGTCACGGAACATCTGCACATAGTCCTCGCGGTGCGCGCGGGCCTCCGGGTTGTAATCCAGCCGGTACACCACCTCCTGCGGAGCGCAGCGTTCAAAGCCGTACACGCCGGGCAGCCTCACCCCTGTGAAACGCCAGCCCTCCCGGTGCCTCTGGCTGAGATACGCCTCTTCCTTTTCCCATTCAGCCACGGTAAAAAACCGAAACTCCGTCTTTCGTTCCCGCATGCTCAGCGCGCCTCCTTCATGGTTTGATACAGCCGCTCGATTCGCTTCATCTCCAGTTCCAAAACCTCCGTGCCCAGCGGCGTAATCTCATAGATCCTTCGCTTTTCCTCCTCCCGGACAAAGCGGATCAGCCCGTCCTTTTCCATTTTGGACAGACTGCCGTACATCGTGCCCGGGCTTAAGCAGATTTCCCCGTGGGTCAGACATTTGACCTTCTGCACGATACCGTAGCCGTGCTGCTGCTCACGAAGGCACAGCAGAATGTAAAATCCGGTTTCCGTCATCGGCACATACACCTTGCGAATATGTGCGTCCATGACGCCTCACCTCCCGCAGTACGATATATCGCAGTACGATGTATCGATGTGAGTATAGCACAACCCTGCCGGGGCGTCAAGACCGGTGGCATAAAAAATGCGGGGGCGCTTGGTGCGAAGCGCCCCCGCAACAGACTGTCAATCAAACTTCCGGGAGGTTCGGAGGGCCGGCAGGCCCTCTGAGCTGAATTCGTATCGCCCGGCTTTGCCGGGCGGGCAGGGAGTTTGCACCCCCGCATGGAATACCTCTACCGCATGTTGTCAATCAGCCACTGCATCAGCTTGAGGGTGTTGTCCAGGTTTCCGCCGCTGGCCAGCAGGCCCATCACGCAGCCCTCCGGGTTGATGCCGTAGGCCTCCAGACCCGTCAGACTGTCGGTGGGCACGCCCATGAGGTATTTCTTGCCGGTTTCGGAGTCTGTCACATAGCCTGCCGTCAGATCGATATCACCCGTTGTCAGCGCGCCGCTTTCGATGTAGGGCGTCAGCTGCGCCATGGCGCCGCCGGAAGCCAGATTTTGAAACGGTTCCCGCTGAAGCAGATACAGGTCGCCCTGGCCTGCGCTGGACCACACCATCAGCTGCATATCGCCATAGGTCTGGTCGTAGGCAACGGAGGTGAAGGTGACCTCCTCCATGTCGGGAAACAGCTCAAGGCGCAGCTGCTCCATCAGTGCGTCCAGCTTGTCCTGGGCCTGTGGAGCCACCACACCCTGGCAGTACCATTCCACTTTGAGGGATTCGGGACTGCGGTAGCGGGTGGTGGTATACAGCAGGTTCCAGCCGAAAATCGCCAGACACACCAGCAGCACATACTGCCACCAGGCATAATGAAAATGGGTGCGGATGCGTTCTCTGGTAATGGGGAGTCTCATAAGCATTCATCCTCCAAAGGGTGTTGAAAGCACTATACTGCCTTGCGCAGCGTATGTCAAGGTGGAGGAAGGACCAAATGCACAGATGCGGCATAGGATGCCTGGGGATCAATCCCCCGGAAGGAGGTAACACGCATGGGTGTTACAAACTCAAACAAAGTGATCAGTACGGACCGCATCGCCTACGATGGCTCGCTCCGCGTGACGCCGGCGCTGACGGCCGCCCCCGATATTCTGACCAATCCGACCGATATTGCCCTAGTGCTGGACCGCTCCGGCAGCATGGCCGGCGCAGCCAGACTCTTTCGACACGCTGTAGCGGGCCCCGGCGCACTGCGCCGGGGCCCGCCCGTCGGATGGCATCGTACCTATATAATTTTGCGAAGCCCCGGCACACGGCGCATCAGCCATGCGGCGCCCAGCGCCAGCGCGAATACCGCCAGCTCCCAGACCAGCGCCGCCGCAAGCGGAGGCAGCGCGCCGCACAGCGGCAGGAACAGCCTCTCCTGCGTCTGGGCAATCAGCCAGTCCTGCGCCAGATAGATGCCGAAAGCGCAGCCCCCCAGCTCCGTCAGGGCGCGCCCGTGGCGCTGCGGCCAGCGCGCGCCGCGCATAAGCGCCATGGCCGCAGCGGCACTCATGGCCGTGAGCAGCGAGGGATGCATGCGGTCGTCCATGAACCAGTATTTTTCACCGGGAGCGACACGGTCGTATTCCACAAAGGTGAGCAGCACGCTGGCCAGGAGCGAGGCAGCCAGCACAGCCCAGGCCAGCCGCATGCGCCCGCGCGTGGGCAAAAAGAAACGGCGCAGCCAGTATCCGGCAAAAAACAGCCCCACATATACGGTAAACAGCGGCGCATCCAGATAGGCAGGCGGGGAGATGGCCGGCACATAATGCGCGGCCAGCGGCCACAGCCCGTCCCAGAGAAGGCATATTCCCGCCAGGGCGGCGACGCCGCGCCCACTCAGGGCGGAGGCCAGCCGTTGCAGGAAGGGCAGCATTGCCAGAAGGGCCAGGTAGAATGTGAGATACCAGAACGAATCGGTGATCTGCTGCGTCCATACCAGGCGCAAAAATGTTCCCAGATCGGCCATGCGCGGCCACAGGCCCCAGTACACCCAGGCGTCATAGAGGTAGTACGCATAGGAGAACAGCAGCAGCGCGCCCAGGATGCGCGCCATGCGTCCAAGCACCCTGCGGGGACTGTCCCTGCGGGGCAGCAGACACGCGCCGGAGACCATCACAAACAGCGGCACCGCCATTTTGCTCACATAGTACCAGCCCACCGACAGCCACCACTGCGCATCCTGCGGCGTGAGGGCCTGAAACACCCTGCTGTTGGTGTGGTTGACGATCACCCCGAAGGCGGCCAGCACGCGCAGCGCGTCCAGCCAGCCCTCGCGCCGGGAGGCCCCGGCCCTGGCGGCGGAGGTCATGCCTCCGCTCCGTCCGCGTGCGCGTCCAGCCAGCGGTCCAGCCGTTCAATGCTGGCGGATACCGCCTGAGGCGCGGGGCCGCCCTGCAGGGAGCGGCGCTCCACGCACGCCTCCAACGAAATAGCCTGGTATACATCCTCGTCAAAAGCAGGATGCGCGGCGCGCAACTCCTCCAGCGACAGGTCCTCCAGCGCGCGGCCCTCGTGCACGCACTTGCCTACCAGCGAGCCGCTCACGTGGTGCGCGTCGCGGAAGGGCACGCCCTTGCCCACCAGATAGTCCGCCAGGTCGGTGGCGTTGGTGAAGCCCAGCCCCGCGCTTCTGCGCATCACGTCGGCACGGAAGGTGGTGGTGCGCAGCATCTCGGTAAAGGTGGGCAGACATTTGCAAAGCGTATCGTAGGCGTCGAAGAAGGCCTCTTTGTCCTCCTGCATGTCCTTGTTGTAGGCCAGGGGCAGGCCCTTCATCACGGTGAGCAGGGCCATCAGGTCGCCGTAGACGCGGCCGGTCTTGCCGCGGGTGAGCTCGCAGGCGTCGGGGTTCTTCTTCTGAGGCATGATGCTGGAGCCCGTGGCGAAGCTGTCGTCCATCACGGCGGTGGAAAACTCGTTGGTGCTCCACAGGATCAGCTCCTCGCAGAAACGGCTGAGGTGCATCATCAGGATGCTGGCCGCCGAGAGGAAGGAGAGAAGGAAGTCTCGATCGCTCACACCATCCAGCGCGTTGTCCGTCAGGCGGGAGAAGCCCAGCAGCTCCCGCACGCGGTCGCGGTTGAGCGGATAGGTGGTGCCCGCCAGCGCGCCGGAGCCCAGGGGCATGGCGTCGGCCTCGTCATAGGCGTGCTCAAAGCGCGTTACATCGCGCATGAACATCTGCGAGTAGGCCATCAGGTGAAACGCCAGCGTGATGGGCTGCGCCTTTTGCAGGTGCGTGTAGCCGGGCATTACGGTGTTCAGGTGCTCCTTGGAGAGGGTGCTGAGCAGCGAAAGCAGCGATAGCAGCAGCTCCCGAACGTGCCGGCAGGCCCCACGCGCATACATGCGCACGTCCAGAGCCACCTGATCGTTGCGGCTGCGGCCGGTGTGCAGGCGCTTGCCGGCCTCGCCGATGCGGTCGGTCAAAAGAGCTTCCACAAACATGTGCACATCCTCCGCGCCCATGTCGATGGCCAGCGTGCCGGCGTGGTAGTCGTCCAGAATCCCCCGCAGCCCTTCCACGATGCGCTTAGCGTCCTCGCGCGGGATGATGCCCTGCTCGCCCAGCATGGTGGCATGGGCGATGGAGCCGGTCACGTCGCATTCCAGCAGGCGCTGGTCAAAGGGAATCGAGGATTGAAAATCGTCCAGAAGGGCGCTGGTGGGTTTCTCAAAGCGCCCGGCCCATAGTTTCGCCATATGCATCCATCCTGTTCCCGCGCCGGGGGCGCGTTTTTCTTTGGTTTACGCAGATACGGTCTGGGCAGACCGGCGCAATTCGATCTCCTGCACGTGCCGCCCGTCGGTCTTGAGCACCGTGGCATGCCACGGGCCGCAGTCGAATCCGTCGCCGGGCTGGGGCACGCGCTCGGTCATCTCCATCACCCAGCCGCCCACGGTGCTGGCCTCGGTGCTGCAGTCCAGCCCCAGCTTTTCAAACAGCTCCTCCGGGTCGGCGGAGCCCAGAACGCGGCAGGTATTGCCATTGAGAAAGCGGAAGGGCTCCTCCACCTCGTCGTGCTCATCCCAGATTTCGCCCACGAGCTCTTCCAGAATATCCTCCATCGTCACGATGCCCACCGTGCCGCCGTATTCGTCGGCCACCACGGCCATCTGCGACTGGGTGCGCTGAAGCAGGCGCAGGGTATCGCTGATTTTGGCCCCCGGCGGCACATAGACGGGCTTTTTCATGATGCTGGAGAGCGAAAAGTCGCCGCCGTGGCGCACACGGTTATAAAAATCCTTCTGGTGAACGACACCCACGATGTGGTCCAGCGTATCCTCGTAGACGGGCAGGCGCGAATAGCCGGAGGCTTCAAAACGGTCCGCCGTTTCCTGAGGGGTGCTCTCCAGCGGCACGCCGTCCACCCGCACGCGCGGGGTGAGGATGTCGCTGACGTCCAGGTCGTGAAACTCGATGGCGCTTTTGAGCAGCTCGCTCTCGTCGGCGTTCATGCCGCCCTCCTGCTTGGCTTCTTCCACCAGGGTGAGCAGCTCGTCCTGGGTGATGGCATGGTCGTCATCCACGCGCAGCAGGCGGCTGAGGAACTGCTTCCACTTGGTAAAGAGCCAGTTGACCGGCTTGAGCACCGTCACAAACACCCGGATGAGCGGATACACCGCCATGGCAAAGCGCTCCGGCACCTCCTTGGCCAGGCTCTTGGGCGAGATTTCGCCGAAGATCAGCACAAACACGGTCACAACGGCCGTGGATACGCCCACGCCCGCGTCGCCCAGCCAGCGCACGAACATCACCGCGCCCACCGAGGCTAGGGCGATATTGACGATATTGTTGCCCACGAGAATGGTGGAAAGCAGCTCGTCATAGCGGTCCGCCAGGGCCAGGGTGTCGGCTGCGCGCTTCTGTCCGCGGTCTGCCAGGCTTTTGAGCCGGGCGCGGTTGAGGGATGAATAGGCCGTCTCGGTGGCGGAGAAGAACGCGGAAAGCGTTATCAGCACCGGCACCAGCAACAGTTCCGTGGTGGTTCCCTGCATGGTTTTCCTCCTTAAAATGCAGACTGGAAGCAGGCCCGTACGCCCTTGCCGGGCCGTGCGGATGCCATGCTTCCAGTTACGCGCTGTTTCCAAAAAGCGAAACGCAAACAGGCGGCCACGTTGATGGCCGCCCCACGGGAGTGCGGGCGCAAACCGGGCTCCCCGCGCCTTCGCGCCGGGGCCGTTCGGGTACCAGGATCGCCGTCCACGGCGATATCACACTCCTTTGAATCTTCCTTGTGGAATGGCAAGAGTGTATCACATGCGCAGCCGAATGTCAAATCCGGCAGGGGAGCGGCTTGAAACCTTTCATCGAACCTGATACAATGCTGGGACAAGGGAGGCGGAAACGATGCACGATTTTGCGGAAATGGTCCACCGGCAGCGGTCGTATTTTCTCAGTCAGGCCACAAAGCCGTACGAATTTCGCATGGAGAAGCTGCGCGCGCTGTCGGACTGGATCGACGCCAACGAAAGCGCTGTGCTGGACGCGCTTGCCAGAGACCTGGGGAAGTGCGCCTTTGAGGGCTATCTGACCGAGGTGGGCATGGTGCGCCAGGAGCTCAAGGACGCCATGCGCCATCTGGCGCGGTGGATGAGGCCCCGGCGGGCGCGCACGGCGGTGGGACAGTTTCCTGGCAGGTGCCGCATCTACAGCGAGCCCTACGGCGTGGCGCTGATCATGTCGCCGTGGAACTATCCCTTTCAGCTGACGGTGGCGCCGCTGATCGGGGCCATTGCGGCGGGAAACTGCGCTGTGGTCAAGCCGTCGGAATACTCTGCGGCCACCTCGGCGCTGCTTCGCCGGATGGCGCAGGAGCTCTTTGCGCCGGAGTATGTGACGGTGGTGGAGGGCGGACGCGCGGAAAACGCCGGCCTGCTGGAGGAGACGTTTGACTTTATTTTCTTCACCGGCAGCCCGCATGTGGGGCGGCTGGTGATGGAAAAGGCATCCGTGCATCTGACGCCGGTGAGCCTGGAGCTGGGCGGAAAAAGCCCCGTCATTGTGGATGAGACGGCGGATATCGCGCTCACCGCCCGGCGGCTGGTGTGGGGCAAGCTGCTCAACGCGGGGCAAACCTGCGTAGCTCCGGACTATGTGCTGGTGCACCACAGCCGGGAGCAGGCGCTGGTGGAAGCGCTGATCGGGGAAATCCGCGCCCGGTACACCAGCGCGCCGCTGATGAATGAAGAGTGGCCGCACATCATCAACCGCAAGCACTTTGACCGGCTGGTGAGGCTGCTGGGCAGCGGGGCCATCAGCCACGGCGGACAGATCGATCCGCATACGCTGCGCATATCGCCCACGATCCTGACCGACGTGGACTGGGACAGCCCCGTGATGCAGGAGGAGATCTTCGGGCCCATTCTGCCGGTGCTGACCTACCGGAGTCTCGACGAGGCCATCGCCCGCATTCAGGCGCGGCCCAAACCGCTGGCCCTGTACCTGTTTACCCGGGACGCGGCCACGGAGAAACGCGTGCTTGGCGAGGTGAGCTTTGGCGGCGGCTGCATCAACGACACGGTGCTGCACCTGGCTACCTCCCACATGCCCTTCGGAGGCGTGGGGGAGAGCGGCATGGGCGGCTACCACGGCAAGTACAGCTTCGATACCTTTTCCCATCAGAAGAGCGTGCTCAAGCGCCTGGCCCGTCCGGACGTGGCGCTGCGCTATGCGCCCTATGGACAGAAGCTCAGGAAGCTCAAACGGCTGATGTAACGTATGCAAACCGAAAGGCGGCGAAGCCGCGGAACGATGTGTCCGCGGCTTCGCCGCCTTTTTGAAAAGCCCTGCCGTCAGCCGGGCAGCTCCTGCCCCCAGTCGGTCAGCTGCTCGATACGCGTACCCTCGTTTCCGGTGGCGGGGTCATAGGCAAATTCGTGCAGCTGCTTGCAGGGGAAGCGGTCGCACTGGCCGCAGTGGACCTTGCCCTTGCTTTCACAGCAGTTTTTGATGGGACAGCTTTTGCCCCAGTAGGGCTTTTTGATCTTGAGGCAGCCCGGACACTTCATGATATCGCGGTACTTGCATTCGCTGCACAGAAGGCCGCAGCGGGATTCAATCATCGCAGGTTCCCTCCTTTGGACAGATGGCCGGTGTGCGGAGTATAACAGAGTTTCGCAAAGGTGTCAACCGCGCGCGGTTACTGCTCAAACTGGCTGCGGTACAGCCGCGCGTAGAAACCTCCGCGGGCGAGCAGCTCTTCGTGCGTGCCCTGCTCGATCACGTCGCCCTGGTTCATCACCAGAATCACGTCCGCGGTCTGAATGGTGGACAGGCGGTGCGCCACGATGAAGCTGGTGCGGCCGGTCATCAGCTTTTCAAACGCGCGCTGGATGTGCTGCTCGGTGCGGGTGTCGATGGAGGAGGTGGCCTCGTCCAAAATCAGCATGGGAGGCAGGCACAGCATCACGCGCGTGATGCACAGGAGCTGTTTCTGCCCCTGGCTCAGGCTCCCGCCGTCCTCGGTGATGACGGTGTCGTAGCCCTCCGGCAGGCGCTTGATGAAGCTGTGAGCATGCGTGGCCCTGGCGGCGGCGATCATCTCGTCGTCGGTGGCGTCCTCGCGGCCCATTTTGATATTGTCGCGGATGGTGCCGGCCTTGAGCCAGGTATCCTGCAAGACCATGCCGTAGGCGCTGCGCAGGCTCTTTCGGGTCACGTCCGCGACGCACTGGCCGCTGACCTCGATGCGGCCCTCATTGACGTCATAGAAGCGCATGAGCAGGTTGATCAGCGTGGTTTTGCCGCAGCCCGTGGGGCCTACGATGGCGATGCGCTGGCCCGGCGAGACAGCCAGATTCAGGTGGCGGATGAGCTTGCGGTCCGGCGTGTAGGAGAAGCTCACATCCCGAAGCGCCACGGAGCCATCCACATGCTTGAGCTCCGCGGGTGCGTCGGGGGTTTCGGCGGGCTGGGCGATCAGGTCCAGCACGCGCGCAGCGCAGGCCAGCGCGCCCTGGAGCTCCGTGACCACGCCGGAAATTTCGTTGAAGGGTTTGGTATACTGATTGGCGTAGCTCAGAAACGCCGACAGCTGGCCCACCGTGATGCCGCCGGTGGTCACCGCCACCAGCGCGCCCGCCACACCTACGCAGGCGTATACCAGCGCGTTGACGAAGCGGGTCACCGGATTGGTCAGGGAGGAGTAGAAGATGGCGCGCAGACTGCACTTTTCCAGCCGCTCGTTCACCTCGTCAAAGCGGCGCTGGGTCTCATCCTCCATGGAGAAGGCGCGCACCACCTTCTGATGGGTCACCATCTCGTCGATGAGCGCGGTCTGCTCGCCGCGCGTACGGGTTTGCAGCGTGAACATCTTGAACGTGCGGCGGGCGATAAAGGCCGCCGCCAGCAGGCTCAGCGGCGTGATCACCACCACCGCTGCCGCGATGACGGCATTGACCGAAAACATGAAAAACAGGGTGCCCACGATGGTCAGAACGCCCGTGAACAGCTGCGTGAAGCCCATCAGCAGGCCGTCGGCGAACTGGTCCACATCCGCGATGACGCGGCTGACCACGTCGCCCGTAGGCTGCCGGTCCAGATAGGACAGGGGCAGGCGCTGGATATGGGCAAAGGCGTCATGGCGGATGTCCCGCACGGTGCAGTAGGTCAGGCGGTTATTGCACAGGCCCATCAGCCACTGGGCCAGGGCCGTCAGGGCTACCAGCGCCAGGATGCCGGCCAGAATGGGCCACAGCGCCGCAAAATCCACCGCGCCGGGTCCCAGCAGCAAATCCACCGCGTTGCCGGTGAGAATGGGCACATATAGCGTGCTGGCCACGGTGATGACGCACAGCGCCAGCGAGGCCACAAGGTATCCGCGGTAACGCCCCACATAGCCCAGCACGCCCCGAAGCGTGTCCTTACGGGATGACGTCGTTTTCATCACACGGCCTCCTTGGGGTACTGAGAAAAGTAGATTTCCTGATAGACGGGACAGGTTCTGAGCAGCTCGTCATGCGTGCCCAGGCCGGCCAGCTCGCCGTCGTCCAGCACCAGAATCACGTCCGCGTGGCGGATGGAGCTGGCCCGCTGCGACACGATGAACACCGTCACCGGCCAGTCCAGCGCGCGCAGCGATTTGCGCAGCGCCGCGTCGGTCGCGTAGTCCAGCGCCGAGGCGCTGTCGTCCAGAATCAGAATCTCAGGCCGCCTCACCAGCGCGCGGGCGATGGTCAGGCGCTGGCGCTGGCCGCCGGAGAGATTGCGTCCGCCCTGTTCCACCATTTCGTCCAGACCGCCGGGCTTGGCGCGCACCACCTCGGCGGCCTGCGCGGCCTCCAGCGCGCGCCACAGGTCCTCGTCCGTGGCGGAGAGGTCCCCCCAGCGCAGGTTGTCTCGGATGCTTCCCTCAAACAGCACCGCCTTTTGCGGCACCACGGCGATTTTCTGCCGGAGGGCTTCGGCGCTCTGCTCCCTGACATCCACGCCGTCCACCAGCACGCGCCCCGCCGAAACGTCGTAAAAGCGGGGTATCAGGTTGACCAGCGTGGTTTTGCCCGAGCCCGTGCCGCCGATGATGCCCACGGTCTCCCCGTGACCCGCCGCAAAGCTGATGTGCGACAGCGAATCCGCGCCCGCGCCCTGATAGCGGGCCGATACGTCCTCAAAGCGCACACAGGTTTCCGCGCTTTGGTCGGCGGCGGTGGGGGAGGCGGGCATGGGCATGGAGGCGCGCGTGGCAAGCACGCTTTCAATACGGCCCGCACACGCGATGGATTTGGTGATGGTCACGATTAGGTTTGCGAACTTGACCAGCTCCACCAGAATCTGCGAAAGATAGTTGACCAGCGCCACCACCGCGCCCTGCGTGAGCAGCCCGGCCTGCACCTCAATCGCGCCGCTCCACAGAAGCGCCGCCAGCGCGCCGTTGACCAGCACATAGGTCAGCGGGTTCATCAGCGCCGACAGGGCTCCCACGCGGCGCTGCATGCGGCACAGGAGCTGGTTGTCCCCGTCAAAGGCGGCCTGCTCGCTGTCCTGCTTGCCAAAGGCGCGCAGCACGCGCACGCCGGTCAGGTTTTCGCGGGTATGGACAAGCACCCGGTCCAGCTGGCCCTGGACCTTGCGGTGGCCGGGCAGCGTGAGGCGCATGATGCCCGCCACCGCAAGCGCAAGCAGCGGGATCAGCGCCAGGAAGATCAGCGCGGTCCGGGCGTCCACGGTGAAGGCCATCACCATCGCGCCCAGCACCACGAAGGGCGAGCGCAAAAGCAGGCGCAGCGTCATGTTCACGCCCGTCTGCACCTGGTTCATGTCGGTGGTCATGCGGTTGATGAGCGTAGCGGTGCCCAGGGTATCCAGCTCGGTGTAGGACAACCCCTGGATGTGCCGAAAGAGCGCGCTTTTGAGCTTCGCGGCAAACCCCACCGCCGCCTTGGCGGCAAAAAACTGCGCGGTGACGGAGCTGACAAGGCCCAGCAGCCCCAGCCCCACCAGCCCAAGGCCCATGCGCAGCACGTAGCCCGTGTCGCGCGCCTGGATGCCGTTGTCGATGATGGCCGCCATGATGAGGGGCACAAACAGCTCCAGCACCGCTTCCAGAAGCTTGAACAGCGGGGCGAGCACGCATTCCTTGCGGTAGGGGTTTAGAAAGGGAAGCAGCGTTCGCATGGCAGGATCTCCTTGTGGCAAAAGTTAGAACGTTCCTTCATTGTAGCACAGCTTTTGGAATGTGCAAGCGGTTGACGGGCAGTGCGCGGGATGGTAGGATAAGGAAAACGGGGAGGGGTTTTATGGCTGCGCTGGTGATGCTGGTTTTGCTGGTGTGCGCTTGCTCGCTTTTTTGTGAGCTGTTTCAAAGAAGGCTGGAGGAAGTGGTGCCGCTGGCCGCGTGCGCGATTGTGCTGATGATGTATGCCTTTGCGCTGGCGGGCCTGCTGCGCGCGGGGGCGCTGGCGGCGCTGGGGCTGTGTGCCGCGTGCCTGCCGGCCGCGCTGGTCCTGGCGGCGAAAAGACGCGGCCTGCGCTCGCTTCTGGGGCGGCTGCTTACCCCGGCGGCGCTGATCTACGTGCTTTTGTGCCTGGCGTCGCTGGTAGCGAACGCGGGCAAGCCCGTGCATACCTGGGATGAGTTCACCTATTGGGCTGACGCGGTCAAAATCATGACGCTGCAGGGCGTGCTGCCTGCCGATGCGGCCGCGCGGTCGCTCTTTGCGTCCTATCCGCCGGCGCTGCCCCTGTGGCAGTACCTCGCCCAGACGGTCAACGGGCTGCTGGGCGGCGGGTTTGACGAGGGATTGTTGTTCACCAGCTACCAGTGCCTGATGCCCGCGTTCTTCATGCCCTTCCTGCGCGGGGCGCGGCTGAGGCGTCCGCTGGAATGGCTGGCCCTGGCAGCAGGCGTGCCGCTGTGCGTGCTCGCTGCCTTTCCGCGCGGGCTGGACCTTTTGCATGCGGATATGATGGTGGGTGTGCTGGGTGGCTTCGCCTGCGCGTGGCCGCTGCTGTTTTCCGTGCGGGATCGCTTTTCGCTGCTGACGCTGTGCGCGTCGCTGGCGGTACTGACGCTGTGCAAGGATGCGGGACTCCTCTACGCGTTGGCCGGAGCTGCGGCGGCTTACGCATGCCTGCGCACGCAGGGAAGCGAACCGGCTCTTGCGCGCGGAAATGCGGCCCGGCGCGCGTTGTGGCCGCTTGTCTGCGTGGCGGCGGCGCGCCTCACATGGAGCGCATATGCAACGGTCATGGGCGCGGCGGCGCAGGCCACCTTCTCCGATCCGGTCAGTTTGAGCGTGTTGCTCTCGCCGGAGGGCGCATGGCGGCGTACCACACTGCGCAATTTTCTCTACAAATTTTTTGAAGCCATCGTGCCCGTGGGCGACTCGGATATGAGCATCAGCTATTTTCTGGCCTTTGTGCTCATCGGCGCAGGGTTTGCGCTTCTGTATGGCGCGGTGCGAGAGAGCAAGCAGGCCCTGCGCCTCAGACGCACGGCCTGGGTGGTCTTTGCCGCGGCGGCCCTGTACATCGTTGGGACGGGACTTACATATGTATTCAAGTTCTATGAGGACGAGGCGGTTCGCATGGCCTCCTATGAGCGGTATTTGAGCATCGCGGTGCTGGCGGCAGGATTTGTGCTGTTTGCCTGCGCCGCCTGCCTGCGGCGGCCCCAGATGCAAGGCGGCATGGGACGGCGCGCATCAGCGCTGGCACTCGCGGCGCTTTTGGCGGTTTCGCCGGTGGAGAGCGCGCTCAACGCGGTGACTCGTCTGGACGCGCAGGCCGCCATGCAGAAGCAGGCGGTCTACCTGCACGCGGAGGCCCGTGTGCGCAAATTGTGTGAAACGGGCCGGGAGCGGATCTATGTACTGGCACCGGGATCGGGCGGGTTTGAATATCAGGTGATGCGCTACCGTCTGCGTCCCCTCGTGGTGCTGGACGCGCCCTGGAACCCGGTGGACGACCCTGCCGCCGAGGACCGTTTCACGGCCTGTCTGTCCCCTGAGGAACTGATGGAGGAGCTTCTGGAAAGCGACCTGGTGCTGGTTTTTGGGAGCACGGAGGCATTTGCGGAGACCTACGGCTTGCTCTTTGCCCAGCTGCCGCAGGAGGACGGGGTACAGATCTACCGCGTGGACAGGGAAAACCGCCTGCTCGTGGCGGCCTGGTAAGCTCCTACAGGGCGCACACCTTCTGCCTTTGCATCATCCCCTGCGCAAGGCCTGCGCCCAGCGCCCACAGGTCATAGGCGCGCAGGTCCAGCGCCGCCAGCGGGTCGTCCGAACTCAGATCGGCGGCTCGGGCGGGCAGCGGAAGGGCGCTGCGGCGCAGCTCCCCGCTGAGCGCCCCGCGCCGGATCCCCAGCAGGCGCGCATAGGTGGGCAGGGGATACGCGCTCAGCAGATCGCCGGTGATGTCCAGCAGCGCATGGCAGCACAGTCGGCTCAGGCGCGCATGAGCGTACCGCCGGGTTTTGAGCAGGGAAAGCAGCTCGTCGCGCGTGGCCGCGTGGGCCGCGCAGGCTTTGAGGCGGTTTTCCAGCCCCTCGGTGCAGTCGGGCAGACGGGCAAGGGCCTGCGCACTCTGCGTGCGCAGCTTGTAGAGCAGCACGGAATCCAGCGCGTCCGGGCGGCAGATGGGCGCGGCGGGCAGATCGTAGCCGCAGGCCGCACGCGCCGCCGCCAGATCGCCGCTGAGAAAGGCCGCGCGCACCGCCGTGGCGGAGGGCCAGCGCTGTCCTTCCAGTGAGGGGGCGTGATAGTCTCCCTCACGCCTGACCGGCAGGGGAATGAGCGGGCTTTCCAGCCGCCGGAGGGCACGCAGATAGCACAGGGCGAGGATGTTGTTGGGCTTTTCCCAGGGCGCGGGGCGGGGGGCCGGGAGGCAGGCCGCAAGGGCCTCGCCCTGTGCGGCGGCAAAGCTGGCCCCCCGCGCCAGCGCGGCCCGGAGCGCCTCCTGAAACGCGGGTGTGGGCGCATCCAGCAGCTCAGCCGCGGGCAGAAGCGCGTCCAGTCCGTCCTCCGCGCCGAAGGAAAGATGCGTCACAAACCCAAGACAGGTGAGGATACTTACGCCGCCCAGCGCAAAATGCTCGGCGTCGCGCACGCTGAAAGCGCAGGGAAGCTCCAGCACCAGGTCGCATCCGCCCTCCAGCGCGGCGCGGGCGCGGTCGGCGGGGGAATGAAGCGCGGGCATGCCGCGCTGCGTGAAAGGCCCGCTCATCAGACACACGATGCGCGCGCCGGGCAGCTGCGCCCGGATCAGCTCAAACTGCCTTCGGTGCCCCCGGTGGAAGGGGTCGTATTCACAGATGATGCCCACGATGGCTTCCATGCCTCCGCCCATGCGCGCAAAAGGGTTTTCTGGCGCGCTTTTTTGGGCTTTCCCCCTTCCCTTTAAAAAGAAAAAGTTGTATACTATAAGGGTTGAAAACAGATACACCCTCTGTATTTTAGCACATCAGGGAGGAAAAGAACATGTCCGCGATTGAGAAAATCAAAGCCAAGGCCAGGGCTGACGTAAAGCACATCGTACTGCCGGAGGGCACCGAGCCCCGCACCGTGCAGGCCAGCGCGAAAATCCTGAAGGAGGGCGTGGCCCGCGTGACGCTGCTGGGCAACCCCGACGAGGTGCGCAAGGTAGCCGCCGAAACCGGCACCGACCTCACGGGCGTGGCCATCATCGACCCCGCGACCAGCGAAAAGAGCGCCGCCTATGCCGATCTGCTTTACGAGCTGCGCAAGGCCAAGGGCATGACCCCCGAGCAGGCCGCCGAGCTGGTGAAAGACCCGATGTACTACGGCGTAATGATGGTGAAAATGGGCGACGCGGACGGCCTGGTTTCCGGCGCCATCCACTCCACGGGCGACATGCTGCGCCCGGCGCTGCAAATCATCAAATCCAAGCCCGGCATCAAGACGGTTTCTTCCTGCTTCCTGATGGAGTGCCCCAACAAGGCCTATGGCGACGATGGCGTGATGGTCTTTGCCGACTGCGCCGTGAACATCGACCCCGACGCCGAGCAGCTGGCCAGCATCGCTCTGGGCGCGGCGGACAGTGCCCGCGCGCTGGCGGGTATCGAGCCGCGCGTGGCCATGCTCTCCTTCTCCACCAAGGGCTCGGCCAAGCACGATCTGGTCACCAAGGTGCAGGAAGCCACCCGCATCGCCAGGGAACTTGACCCCAGCCTGATGCTGGACGGCGAGTTGCAGCTGGACGCGGCCATCGTCGAAAGCGTCGGCCAGCTCAAGGCGCCCGGCAGCCCCGTGGCCGGCAAGGCCAACGTG
>OJRC01000101.1_pt1 | contig 68252 bp, 62 predicted proteins | sample 1599081 | NCBI WGS metagenome assembly OJRC01 (sample SAMN03922519, study PRJEB24848) | human gut metagenome | isolation source: stool sample | host: Homo sapiens | place: Germany | collected 2010-02 | reverse complement strand
GCGCGTCAACTCCGGCGGAGTGAAGCGGCATCATGCCGCGCGGAGTGAAACGGCATGATGCCGGGGCCGCGGGGACGGCAAAACGGCGCGCGTCAACTCCGGCGGAGTGAAGCGGCATCATGCCGCGCGGAGTGAAACGGCAACATGCCGCGGCCGCGGGGACGGCGAAGCAGCGCGCGTCAACTCCGGCGGAGTGAAGCGGCATCATGCCGGCGGAGTGAAACGGCATCATGCCGGGGCCGCCTCAGGCGGCGATGACGGAAACCTTCATGGGGGTGGTCACGCCGGAGTAGAGCCAGACGGTGATGTCTACATCGCCCACCTGGCGGATGGGCTCGCACTCGATCTTGCGCTTGTCCACGTCCACGCCGTGCTGTTCCTTGAGAGCGGCGGCGATTTCCTGGCTGGTGATGCTGCCGTAGAGGCGCCCCTGCGAGCCGCATTTGACCTTCAGGGTGACGACCTTGCCGCGCAGGCTGTCGGCCAGCTTCTGAGCAGCCTCGCGGCGCTCGCGCTCCAGACGCTCCTCGTTGGCGCGTTTGCGCTCGATTTCCTTCACTGCGCCGGGCGTGGCCTCCACAGCCCACTTGCGGGGAAAGAGATAGTTGCGGGCAAAGCCGTCGGATACGTTGAGAACGTCGTCCTTCTTGCCGGTGCCCTTGACGTCGCAAAGCAAAATCACTTTCATGGATATTAACCCTCCTTGTGAGAATCGGTGGTTTTCAAGAGCCGGGAACGAAAGTGCAGCGCCTGATCGGCCACGCCGATGAAGAACAGCGCTACGGGAAACAGCGCATAGAGCACGGCCGAAAGCGCGCCATAGAGCGCTGCGCGGCCGGGAGTGTGCGCAGAGAGCATGCATACCAGCACCGCCGCGCCCGCCAGCTGAAAGGCGCAGGAAAAGGTTGCGTAAAAGAGCAGGCCCAGGGTCTGCGCCAGCCGCGCCTGCGCGCCGATCAGCAGAAGCGAAGCCAGGGCCATCAGGAACAGGACCCAACGCAGACGTGAAGGAATCACCATCAGGCGGAAACCGGGCGGGGACACCACACGCGCCTTGCGTTCGCCCGGATGCTCCGGGTCCGGACCAACAACCAGTACCGCGCAGCGCATGCGCTGGACGCGCAGAGCGGTGAACAGCCCGCCCAGCAGGCAGGCCTGCACAAAGAGCCAGGGCAGCAGATTCTCCAGCATGAGCGCTACATTCAGCCGCAGAGACAGCAGCATCTGCCGCACCACTGCAGGGTCCAGCAAAAACAGGGGCAAGGCGCCGCTGTAGCCATCCGGCACGGCGAGCAGGCCTGCAGCTGCAAACCGGTACAGGAGCAGGCCCGGCTGATCGGATGCCTCTACCTGGGCCGCGAGCAACTGCGCCAGCCCTTCGGCAATCCCCGCGCCGAGCGCATGTGCGGCCGCCAGCGTCACCAGCGTAAGCGAGGCGGCATACGCGCCGATGTATAAGCCGATGGAGAGGGGGGCAGCCAGCTTTTTGCGAGCCTTGAGCCACAGGGTGAGCGCCATGGGCAGCGTACCCGGAAGCAGCAGCGAGAGGGAATACAAGGGATCAAAGCGATAGAGCAAGGACAGGGCGGCGGGAGCCGCTGCGGCCAGCCAGGCGGCCCATTGCCGGCCGGACCCTGCCAGGGGGCAGCCCAACAGCGGCGTGAGCAGCGCCAGCCCCACGCAGGCAGAAGGGAAAAACGCCATCAGGCCAGTCAGCACCAGCAGGCCGGCCACGGCGGCAAACAGCCTGGACCGTTCGGGCCGGATCACCGCGGACTGCACGCCCATCCCTCCCTCATTGGAATCGATCATTTTGTTACCTCCCGCGCGAATGCGTCAGGGGTTGATTCATTATAAACTTGGCCGGGAGAGAAGTCAACAGGACGGACGGGCGCCGTCCCGCCGGGGGGTGAAGCCCTCGAAGATGGGAAGCTGGTATCCCCGCGCCAGCGCGCCGTCCAGCGCCTCCTGACTGCGCAGAGTCCAGGCGGCAAGCAGGGGATGAAAGCAGCGGCGCATCAGCCACATGGCCAGCGTATGATCCTCCGGGCAGGAATAGGCCACAAAGTGCGGACGGCTGAGGCTGTTGACCAGCAGGTGCTTGAGCGCAAAGTACGCGATGAACCCGGTTTCACCCGGTTGACGCGCGCCGCCCATGGCCAGCTGACCGCGCACCACATCCGGCGCGTGCAGGCGGAAATAGCGCATGGCCAGGGGGTGAAAGCTCTCCACGCAGTAGGGCCCGCCATAGGCGCCAAGCTGCTGAAGCGCCGAAGCTGCGTTGCGCGCCGCGCCCCCGTGATGCTTGACCTCCACGATCAGCGGGACGCGGCCGCCAACCAGCGTGAGCACGTCGCTGAAAAGCGGCACGCACGACCCATCCGGCAGCGGATGGCGGCACAGTTCCTCAAAGGTGATGTCACAGATGCGCAAATCCGCGCCGCATACGCGCTTGAGGCTGGCATCGTGATGAACCACCAGGAAGCCGTCACGGGTGAGCTGTACGTCCAGCTCAATCCCATAGCCTGCTTCCACCGCGCGGGAAAAGGCGGCCAGGCTGTTTTCGGGCACATCGCCGCCATGCAAACCGCGGTGCGCGTACAGCCAGCCCGTGAGGGCCGAGGCGTCGGGCCGTTTCCGTCCGGGAGCGATCAAAAACAGATACAGACCCGCGAGAAGCACAAGGCACAATAAAATCCACAAAAGCACGCTCATCTTCAATCATCTCCCGCGTCAAAAGCCTCCAGCCGGCTGCGCGGCGGCTGGGGCCGGCTGTCGCCGTGGCGGGTCAGGCTGATGGTGACGAAGGACAGCGCCACCATCACCGCCGCGTAGGGCAAAAGCGTGTAATACCCCACGTGCTCCAGCAGCCAGCCGCTTACAATGGGCGTGACAATCTGCGCGGCCATGGAGAAGGTGTAATAGTAGCCGGTGTACTTGCCCACGTCGCCGCTCTTGGAGATCTCCACCACCATGGGGTAGGAATTGACGTTGATCATGGCCCAGGCCGCTCCCACCAGGGCAAAGATCCCATACAGCACAGGGCTGAACTGCGCAAACAGCGCCGCCGTGCCAAAGCAGGCCGCCAGCAGCAAAACGCCCGCCTGAATGACGCGCTTGCGGCCAAAGCGCGAGGAGAGAAAGCCCACGGGCAGGTAGCTGACCACCGCGCCCACCGTGGCTACCATCAGGCACTGGGAAGCCGCCTTGATGTCATAGCCCCACTGGACGCTTACATATTTGGTAAAGGCGGTGGTGACGGCATTGTAGCCCATGAACCACAGGCTGACCGAGCACAGAATCAGGATCAGGCTGCGGCGCAGCGCAGGGTCCAGTGAGGAAAAGCCCGCGCCGGTGGAGGGCGTTTCGTCGGCCTGCGCCTGGGCGGCATCTTCGCCCTGCGTGGCGAGGTTTTGCAGCTCGACCTCGCGGGCCAGCCGGTTTTCCCGGATGGTGAGCAAAAGCACCACGACGGCCGCCAGCATCAGAATGGAAACGGCCAGAAACAGCGCGGAATAGTTCTCGCGTCCCGTGGCGTCCCGCGTGACCAGCAGGCCGGTGGCAGCCAGCGTAAACACCCCGCCCAGTGTGCCCATCAGGTTGATGATGGCGTTGCCCTTGCTGCGCAGGGGCTTGGGGGTTACGTCCGGCATGAGCGCCACGGCGGGGGAGCGGTACACGCCCATCGCCAGAAGCAGCAGCCCCAGCGCCGCCACAAACAGCCACAGACTGCGCGCGGCGTCCGCGACGGGCAGCAGGTTTATCAGCACCACCGCGGCCAGCGTGCCGCCCAGGATATAGGGCATACGCCGGCCCAGGCGCGTGTGCGTTCGGTCCGACAGCTTGCCGAAAAGGGGCAGCAGAAACAACGCCAGCACATTGTCCAGCGCCATGATCACGCCCGCGATATCGTCCGGGATATCGAAGGTGTTTTTCAAAATGAGGGGCACCACATTGTCATACAGCTGCCAGAACGCGCAGATGGACAGAAAGGCCAGGCCCACCAGGAGCGTTCGCTTGTAATTGAGCTTCATGCTCAAAACCTCCCATATCGAAACGACGATTTTTTCCTATGATACCGCGGCGGAGAGGAGAATGTCAACGGCGCGAAAAGCAAGGCCGCCACGGGAGAACGGCCAGGCTGCAAGAGGGACCCGCGGCCTGGCCAGATTGGCGGCGCTTTACACCTCCGGAATGACAACCTCCACCTCTCTGCCCGCCTCCGCCGAACGGGCGATGGCGTCGATGATGGCCTGGTTGTAGAGAATCTGCGAGGACGGCACAGGCGCTGGACCGCCGCTCTCGATGGCGTCCAGGAAGGAGCGGATTTTGCGGTCGAACAGGCCCGGCCCCTCGTCGGGGATGATGGGCAGCTCCGTCACCGTCTGCAGGCCCGCCACGTCGGTATACAGCTTCATGGGGCCGCCCACGGTGCCGTTCCAGCACTCCGTGGAGGGAATGCGCAGCGCGCCCTCCGTGCCCAGAATCAGCGTATCGCCCGGCGTGTCCAGATGCATGGCCCAGCTGATGCGGAAATCCAGCACCACACCGCCCTCCAGGCGGATGAAGGCTGCGGCGAAGTCGTCCACATCAAAGCGGGCGGCGTTCTGGGCGGCGGTATGGAAAGCGTCCGGGTACTGGTAGCGCTCGCTCTGGCCGAAGAAGGAGGAGGTATAGCCCGTCACGGTCAGCGGGCGGGGGTAGCCGATGGCGTTGAGCACCATATCCAGCGAATAGCAGCCGATATCGCCCAGCGCGCCGATACCGGCGGTCTTCTTTTCAATAAAGGTGCTGTTGGGAATGCCGCGGCGGCGTCCGCCGCCGGTCTGAATGTAGTAGACCCGGCCCAGCGCGCCGCTTTGCACGATCTCCCTGATCTTCTGCATGTTAAGGTCCATGCGGGGCTGGAAGCCTATGGAGAGCAGCTTTCCGCTTTTCTTTTCAGCACGGATGATGTCCGCCGCCTCCTGGACGGTCACGCTCATGGGTTTTTCCAGAAGAACGTTCACGCCGGCGGCCAGCGCGTCGATGGTGCATTGAGCGTGCGCGGTGTTGTAGGTGCAGACGGATACGGCGTCCAGCTGCTCGCTGGCCAGCAGGCTTTTATGATCGGGGTAGCAGCGGGCGCCGGTGAGGCCGTAGCGCTTGGCAAATGCTTCGGCCTTGCCGGGAATCAGGTCGGCAAGTGCCACGATTTTGACGTCCGGCTGATTGAGGTAGCTTTCGGCGTGGGCCTCGGCAATCCATCCCGTGCCGATGATGCCCACGCGGAAGGTATGGTCATAGGCCCGTTCTTCACGCCGGGTGGGGGTAAAGCTGGAAAGCACGTTGTCGCTCATGATCGGCAAACCTCCTCGCATACAAATGGGGAAAGCGGAGCGCTGCCCCGGATGTTGGATGACGCTGGTATTATACTGGTTTTGAAGCGCTTTGTCGAGATTGTGTTCCTTAAGGGGCTATGATATAATGGCTGAGCGGGCATACGTTGACCCGACGGCAGAAAACGAGGTGAAAACATGGCCGGCATCACCTATAAATGCCCCAGCTGCGGCGGCTATCTGAACTTTGATCCCGATGGCGGGCAATGGAAGTGCCCGTTTTGCCATTCGACCTTTCAGGAGGACCAGCTGCTGACCGGCGAAGGGGAGCGGACAGGCGAACGCACGGAACCGGCTTCCGAAAAGGACGGCGCGCAGGTGACCTATCACTGCCCCAGCTGTGGCAGCCAGATCGTGACGGACGAAACCACCGTGGCCACGCACTGCTACTATTGCCACAGCCCTGTGGTATTGCAGGGAAAGCTCGCCGACGATATGCGGCCCGACGGGGTGCTGCCCTTTGCCGTCGATCAGCAAAAGGCCGCGACGTCCTTCATGGACTGGGTGCGGCGCAAGCGTTTTGTGCCCAAAGGGTTTTTCAGCGAGCAGCAGGTACGGGAGATGACGGGCGTATATTATCCCCATTTTGTGACCGACTGCGAGGCGGAAGGGGCCATCGACGGCGAAGGCCGCCAGGTCAGCGTGGCGGAGACGCCCAAGTACATCATCACCAGCACGCGGCACTATCATGTGCGGCGCGAGGGCCGCTTCAGCTTCCGGGGCATCATGCGTCCGGCGCTGTCCAGCGCCAACCGCAAGCTTAGCGACGGCATCCATCCCTTTCCGCTGGAGAACGCCAAGCCCTTTGCGGGCGCGTATCTGTCCGGCTTTGTAGCCGAGAGGCGCGACCTGGACGCCGCCTCCATTGGTCAAGACGTGGAGCGCGAGGTCCGGTCCTATGTCGAGCCGCTCCTGACGGATGACCTGCATTATGACAGCTTCACCGTGACAGCCTCCGCCAATGTGGGCAAGCGTACCACGCGCTACCTGCTCCTGCCCACCTGGGTGCTCACCTATCCCAACCGCAAGGACCCCCAGCATCCCTATTACTACGCCATGAACGGCTGCACGGGCCGGGTGTGCGGAAAGCTGCCCATCGACCTGAAAAAGCTGTATCTGGCGGGGACGGGCATTGCGGCGGCGGTGTTTGCGGCAGGCTGCGTGCTGAGCTACTTCCTGTTTTGAGGGAGGGACACGGGCATGAGAACGAAACGATGGGCGGGCCTTTTGGCGCTAGTGCTGCTGCTTTCGTTATGCGGGGGCGCTGTGGCAACCGCTGCGCGCGTGTATGACGGGGCGGACCTGTTTACCGCGAACGAAGAGGCTGCGCTGGAGGAGGAAATCGCCCGCTTTCAGGAGGAAACGGGGATGGATTTCGTGGTCGTCACCTCGGATGAACCCCAGGAGGACGGCGAACAGTATCGCGTGGCCGACGAGTTTTACGTCCATGGCAACTTTGGCCTGGACAGTGAGGACAGCGGCGTGCTGTACTACATCGACATGTACAACCGTTATCAGTACATCTATACCCGCGGCCAGATGATCGACTACCTGACCGGCTCGCGCATTGATGCGGCCACCGGTGGCAGCCAGAGCCTGCTGGCGCAGGGCGACTATGTGGGCGCCGCGGAGGAAATCATGGAGCGCGTGCGCGGCTACCTGCGGGATGGAATTCCCGAGGGCCAGTACCGCTACGACATTCTCACCGGTGAGATGCTGACCGCGAGGAAAAAGGCCCTCACCACCGCGGAAGCGGCGGTGTGCGCCGCCGTGGCCGCGGCCGCTGGCCTGGCGTTTGTGGCTCTCGTCAAGCGCAGCTACCGCCTCAAGGGCAGTACCTACAGCTACAACTTCCGCGAAAACTGCGATCTGACCATCACCGGGCGGGTGGATGATTACATCCGCACCACCACGACCCAGGCCCGCAAGCCCGACCCGCCGCGCTCCTCCGGGGGCGGGGGATACCACGGCGGCGGCAGCGGTGTACACACCAGTGTCGGCGGCGGCCATCACGGCGGTGGCGGCGGCCATTTCTGAGGCGATGCGGCCATGACCGGAAGACAGTCGATTCGGTGCGCCGTGGAGCGCATGCTTTGGCGCGGGGTCTTCATGGCGCTGGCGGCGGTGTTTTTGACGGTGTTGCTGCCGGTGCTGTGGGACCTGTTTTCGCCCTTTTTGATCGGGCTGGCGGTGGCGGCCCTGCTCCGCCCGCTGATCGCCCTGACGCAGGAAAAGCTGCATATGCGGCGCGGAGTGGCGGTGGGCCTGTGGGTGGCGCTGGCGGTCCTTGCGGCGCTGTGGCTGGTATACTGGATCTGTTCATTTGTGGTGGTGCAGCTCACGGTGGCCACACCGGGCGTGGTGACGGGCGTGGTGGATATGCTGCGCACCGCGTCGGAACGGCTTCTGGACATGGCGCAGACCTTGCCCAGCGCCATTGGCAATACCCTTCGCACATCGCTTAACAGCGCGTTTCAGTCACTGTCGGAAGCGGGCATGCAGTTTGCGGGAAATGTGGTAAACGGTGCGCTCTCGGTGGTTGCCAGCCTGCCGTATGCTTTTGTATATGCCAATTTTCTTTTGCTGGCCGTGATCTTCATCACCAACCGCTATGAAAAATGGCGCAGGTTTCTGTCCGGACGGAGTCTCTTTGGCGGTGAACGTTCCATCCGGCTGCTCCGACAGTCGGCAGGACAGGGGCTGGCGGGCTATATCCGGGTGCAGCTGCTCTTTTCGCTGCTGACGCTGCTGATCGCATGGGTGTTTTTCGAGGCGGTGGGCTTTGAATACGCCTTTCTGATCGGCTTTGCGGCGGCGCTTCTGGAGCTGATTCCCCAGTTCGGCTGCGGCGTGCTGTATATCCCCTGGGGTCTGGTGTGCTTCGTGGTGGGCGCGCCTCAGAACGGTTGGCTGGTACTGGGACTGTATGGGGGATATTCGCTTCTGCGCCGCGTCACGGAGCCGGCGCTCCTGGGCACCAATCTGGGCGTGTCGCCCCTGGCTTCGCTGATCGGCATGTTTGTGGGCATGCGGCTGGGCGGCGTGCCAGGGCTGATTCTGGGCCCCATCGTGATGGTGGTGCTGGCAGGTGCGGTCAGGGCACATTTGTTTGAAGGAATGGCGCGGGATGCGAAAACCATCGCCCTTTGGATGACGGACCGCTGGCACAGAGATGAGAGGGAGAGAAAAAATGCGGCAGGATAAACCGCGCTGCGCATGGGCCAAAAGCCCGCTGATGCAGGCGTATCACGATACGGAGTGGGGCGTGCCCACGCGCGACGACGGGCGGCTCTACGAGATGCTGCTGCTGGAGGCGTTTCAGGCGGGGCTTTCCTGGCAGGTTATTCTCAGCAAGCGGGAGAACTTCCGCCGCGCATTCGACGGCTTTGACCCGCATAAAATTGCGGCGTATGGCGAAGATAAGGTCGGGGAGCTGCTGAAGGATGCGGGCATCGTGCGCTGCCGGCGCAAAATCGAGGCGGCGGTGATCAACGCGCGCTGTTTTCTGGAGATTCAGCGCCAGTTCGGCAGCTTCGCAAACTACCTGTACAGCTTTACCGGCGGCCAGGCGCAGCTCATAGGTGGCGAAGCGCGTACAACCTCGCCGCTGAGCGACGCTATCGCGCGTGACCTGAAACGCCGCGGCATGCGCTACATGGGCTCGGTAACGGTGTACAGCTATTTGCAGGCCGTCGGCGTGGTCAACGACCATGAGCCCGGCTGCTTCCTGCACCGGGCGCATAAGGGCGGGTAAGCGGCTGAAGAACGGCCGGGAAGGACGCCTATGGAGCAATCCCTTTCCCGCCGGTTGGAGGCGATGGACCGCCGGCTGAACGGCCTTTTGCGCAAGGCGGCGCTGGTGGCGGTCACCCTTGCGGCCATGGCGCTGGCGCTGGTGCTTTTGCCTTATTGCTGGCCGTTTGTACTGGCCTTTGTGTTTTCGCGCATGTTGGAGCCCTTCGTCCGCGTGACGGCGAAGGGCCGTATTCGTCTGGGAAGAAAGGCCGCTGCCGCGCTGGGGGTGCTGCTGCTGTTTGGCGTTGCGGGCGCGCTGGCAACGGTGCTGGTCACGCGGCTTACGCGCGAACTGGTGCGCGCGCTGCCGCAGGCCGCCGCCTGGGTGGGCGAAGCGGCCGTGCCCTGGCTGCGCGGCCTGTACGATCAGGTGCGCGCGGCACTGCCGGATCTGCTGCCCGACGTGATGGACAACGCGCTTACTTCCCTGGCCCAAAGCGCCGTCGGCTGGGCGGCGTCGCTGTCGGCCGCGCTGACCAGCGGAGCGTTCAGCACGGCGGCCTCCATCCCGCATGCGCTGCTCAGCACGGTGCTGCTGGTGATGGGCACCTACTACATGACTGCCGATCGGGCGCGGATCGCGGCTTTTTTTCACCGGACATTTCCCGGCGGACTGATGAAACGCGGAAAGCTGGTGAGCGCGCGGCTGTGGAAGGCAGTGCTCCTGCAGGTGCGAAGCCAGTTAATGGTATCGCTGGCCGTGACGCTGTTTTTGATGATCGCCCTGGCAGCCTTCCGCGTGCGCTATGGGCTGCTGATCGGGCTGGGTATCGGCGTGGCGGACGCGCTGCCGGTGCTGGGGGCCGGGCTGTTTCTGATCCCCTGGAGCATCGCCGCCTTTGTGGCGGGCAACGCGGGCACGGGCGTGCTGGCAGCCTGCCTGTACGTGGGCACGGTGGTGATCCGTCAGGTGCTGGAGCCACGCATCGTGGGGCATAACCTGGGCCTGTATCCTCTGGCGACGATGGCCGCCATGTATGCGGGGTATCGGCTGCTGGGCTTTCTGGGCCTGCTGGCCGGGCCGGTGCTGCTCAATGTGATCGTAGTGGTGCTGGAGGCGGATGAACGCACCTAGTCCAGCAAATCCGCAAGGATCAGATCAATGGCTTCCTCATGCACGTAGTGGATGGCCACGCCGTCCACTGCCAATGCGTCGGAAAAGGCGTCCAGCCGGTAGGCGGCGATCTCACGCGTGGCGCCGCCCACCGTGGTGAGAACGATGCGCCAGCGCGGCGCCTCGTCCTCGGGCACGATCCATCCGTCGGGCAGGTCGCCCGATGCAGTCAGGGCGTTGAGGCGTATGGTCAAGGTGGTAAGCAGCTCCGCGTCGGCTTCCTCGCCGTTGAGGGTGACCGCGGTATCATAGACGGTGTTGCCCTCCGCGTCGGTTTCAATGTCGTTGTTGGGCAGCACGCGCTCGGTGTATTGGGCGGTCACGTGGACATCCCCCAGGGGGGATTCAATGAGGATATCGCTGAGGGCGGCGCCTCCCAGGTCCGCGGGCTGACGCGCCACCAGCGTATCGGGGGTGGCGGCCAGCAGCGTCTCCAGCAGAAAGCGGCTGACCAGATAGCAGCTGCCTGCGTATTCGCAGGTATAGAAAAACTCTCCCTCGGCGCGCCCGATGACAAACCGGAGCGCCTGCTCCCTGACCTCCACGGCGGCCAGCTGACCGTTTTCGTCCACTTGTCCGACGGTTCCCGCAGCCTGATGCAGCCAGAGGGTCAGTTCCGGATCGTCCAGACCGTACTGGGCACGGGTTTCGGCGTTGGCCTCAGCCTCGCGCGTACCCAGCCGGAAGGAAGAAAGCGCGGTGAGCAGCGCCTCGGCCTGCTCCGGATCCACGGGATACTGGTAGGGCTCCACCAGCAGTCCGGTATAATGCCCGTCCCCGTCATTGGAGAGCAGAACGGCGGTTTCCCCGTCCGCGCGGGAGAGGGTGACCTGGTCAATCAGGTCCTTGGACAGCGTAGGTTGCTCCACGGGCAACAGCCGGGTGGCGGTGGTGAGCAGCGCATCGGTGAGCCCGGAATCGCACATGTACACGCCATCGTCGCCGGACCAGCGGAAATAGGAATAGCTGGTGGTGGGCACGTCGCCGCCCAGCTCCAGCGTCATCTCCGTGCCGTCCTGGTAGCGCACCTGCGCCGTGGCGCGGGGCGTGTCCAGCCCCATGTCCGCAAGATGCCCGGCCACCTCGGCCTCGTCTTCGGTTACGACGCCGGGCATCACCAGCTGGGTTACAGCCTTGAGCAAGGCTTCTTCCTGATAATCGCTCACGGTCAGCCACTGTCCGCCGCGTTCCAGCACAAGGTGGCCGTCCTGCATGCGCAGGGTATAGCGGTCCCCCTCTTCCTGAGAGATCACAATGCTGTCCAGCTGAGAGGAATCGCCCAGGTAAAGAGTGCGCGACTCCGGCCCCGTCTCAAGGGGCAGGGCGGTTTCGGCGGGAAAGCGCGCTTTGATGGCGGGCAGCAGGAAAAAAAGCGCCGCCGCGGCAAGCGCCACGCCCACACCTGTCAAAATCAGCAAAAGGCGCGGGCGGGGACGGCGCTTCGGGCGTTTTTTGAGGGGATGCTGCATGAGATTCCTCCTTAGCTTCAGCGGTTGCGGCGGGGCAGGAGCACGCACAGCCCGGCCACCAGCACCATGAGCGGCACCGCGATAATCAGCACCGTACCCACCGTCTGGCTGCCCACCGTCAGCGCGGGCCGCACCGCCGCCGAGGCCATGATATCCAGCGTAACAATCTTGTCCGAGAGCAGCTGGCCCATGAGCATGATGATGAACTGCTGTACATAGGTGCGCTGGTAGACGTATTCCTCGGTAAACAGCCCGCTGCTGCCCGCGATAAAGAGACGGCTGATGTTGCCGTTGGCGTGCATGCGGTGGGCGTAGAGCGCCACGCTCAATTCGCCGGAGCGGTCGCCCGGCTGCTGATCCACGCTGTCGATACCGTCGGACAGGTCGCGCAGATAGGCCTGGTCACTGGTTTTGAGCACGGTGCCGGTCGTCAGGCTGTGATCGGGCTCACCGGGGGTTTCAAAGGCGCAGGCGGCGGGCATGAGCAGCACGTCCATGCCGCTGGAAATCAGCGACTGCGTCATGTCCAGCTCTTCCATGTAGGGCACGATGGCCAGGGGATTTTCATGGTAGGCGCCGGGGTCCACCACGATGCCGGACAGCGGCGTGACGCCGTAGCTACGCAGCAGGGACAGGTAATTGGGCATGCTGTCCAGCGGGTCGGTGTAGTCGCGGGTGATGAACAGGCTGCCGCCTTCCTTGGCAAATTCATTGATCTCTTCAAGCTCGGTGTCGCTGAAATCCTTCTGCGGCGAGGCAATGAGCAGCAGGGCCACGTCCGTGAGGGCGCCTTCGGCGGACAAGTCGACGGTTACATGGTCGTAGCCGTTGCTCTCCAGAAACGACAGCAGCAGCTCCAGCGCATCCGGGGTAAGCTCTCCGTGCCCCTGCAAAACGCCCACCGTCGGCGGGTCCGTCTGCGCTACGGAAGCGATGGCCTCCGTCAGCGATTTTTCATAGGACAGGCCTTCCGGCTGGAAGGTGCCGGATTCGATGTCGTACCCCTGGGTCAGAAAGTCGGTATAGTCCAGAATCTTGTAGCGGCCCGTGGCGTCGCAGCTGACGATGACGCTGTCGGCCTGGGCGGTCTTGTCCGTGTCGCCGGGAAAGCGCGTAAGAATGCCGGGATTCTGCGCGATATCAGTCTCCTTGACGGTCACGCGGTCGCTGAGCACGGCGTAGCGGTTGAGCAGCTGGAGAAGCTGCGTATCCTCCGCGCCGCTCTGGTAGAGCAGGTAGAGGTCCACATCGTTTTCCAGACGGTCCAGTACGGCGCGCGTCTGCTCGCCGGTGGTGGCATACGCGTTGAAGCTCAGGTCCGTGCGCCAGCCGTATTCATCCTCCAGCGCCTGAACAAAGACGTTCACCAGCACGCAGATCGACAGGAAGCCAGCCACCAGCAGCGCTCCCAACTTGCCGTGGCGCCACTTGGGCTGGCGAAAGCGCAGAAGCAGAGACGAAAGCCGCTTTTTCATGCCGCGCCCCCCTCCGAAAAGCGCCGCGCATCCAGAACGCGCGCGGCGCATACCAGACATGCCGCGATAAAGGTGAGGAAGAACAGCGCGGCCGCATAACTGAACTGCCCCAGCCGGAAGGGCTCGTAGCGGTCATAGAGGCTCAGAAAGTTGAGCGCGTCCGCCAGCCAGTCCACGGTAAGGCTGGTTGCCAGCAAATCAGCCATCCACAGCACGAAATTGGCTCCGAAAGCCGCCAGCGCGCCGGTCATCTGGTTTTTGGCAAAGCAGGTCACAAACAGGTCCAGCGCCAGAAAGGACAGGCTTTGCAGGAGAAACCCCGTATACCCCACGAACCATTCGCCCGCATACACCGTGCCGCCCAGCGCGATGACCAGCGTATACACGTTGGTCAAAAGCACCGTGATCAGCATGATGCAGGCGGCGGCCAGGTACTTGGCCAGCACCACGCTCCCCAGGCCCGCCGGGCTGGTAAAAATCAGCTGATCGGTGCGCTTCTGCCGGTCCTCGCAGATCAGGCGCATGGTCAGCAGCGGAGAAAGCAGCATCACCAGCAGCGTCAGCTGCGACAGGAAGGTCAGCAGGTCGCCGGAGAGGTTTTGCAGATTATAAAGGTAAAAAATCAGGCCGGAGAGCGTGAGAAACACGCCCATGAACACATAACCCACCGGCGTGCGGAAATAGGCCAGAAAGTCGCGCTTGAAGATGGTGAACACGGAAAGGCTCCTTTCCTATTGCGAAATCACGTTCAAGAACACCTGCTCCAGGCTGTCGCCTACGCGCGAGAGGTGCAAGATGGGAATGTTCAGCCCGCTGAGCAGCGCAAACAGCCGCCGCTCCGGCTCCGACTCGCGGTGAAACTGCAAAAGCACGCTCGTGCAGCCGCTCTGTGCGGCGGGCTGCACGGTCGCGCGGCGCACGCCTTCCATTTGCCTAAGCCGGCTCAGGATGGCCGCTTCCGGAGCATCCACGGTCAGCAGCACCGTTATGTCCTCCGGCGCGCTGAGCTGGGCGAGAGCGGCATCCAGCTTGACCTGGCCGTGGTCCAGAATCACCACGTGGTCGCACAGCTGCTGGACCTCGCTCAAGATGTGCGAGGAAAACAGGATGGTGTGGCTCTTGCCCAGCGTGTGAATCAACGCGCGGATTTCGGTGATCTGCCGGGGGTCCAGCCCCACGGTGGGCTCGTCCAGCACCAGCACGTCCGGGTCGCCGCACAGGGCCTGTGCCATACCCGCGCGCTGTCGGAAGCCCTTGCTCAGGTGCCCCAGCAGGCGGCTTTGCATGGAGGTCAGGCCCGTCAGCTCCATCACCTCGTCCACGTGGGCGGGGATGGCCTTGGCTGCAACGCCCTTGAGCGCGGCCACAAAACGCAGGTATTCACGCACGGTCATCTCGTCGTACAGGGGCGGCTGCTCGGGCAGATACCCCAGGTGACGCTTGGCCTCGCCTGGCTCCATCAGCGGGTCGTGACCGCCCAGGAGCGCACGGCCGGAGGTGGGCGCCAGGTAACCGGTCAGGATGTTGATCAGCGTGGTCTTGCCCGCTCCGTTCTGTCCCAGCAGGCCCATAATGCCGCTGCCCTCCATGCGCAGGCTCACATTCTCCAGCGCCCGCACGCTCCCGTAGCGCTTGGATACGTTTTCAATCTCAATCAAGGGCACATGCCCTCCTGTCTGCAGGATGGGCGGAAATCCGCCTCACCCTATCATACCATGCGCCGGGCCCCTGGGTGTGAATGAATTGTAAATTTGAGGCGGAACCAAAATCCGGTTGACAACCCACGCGCGGCGTGCTATACTAACCTTCGTAAGCAGAAGCCGCCCGCTTCTCACCGCGCGAACATCTTGCGCCGGTCATGGCACGTAAGTCCATGGGGGGGGGTCGTGATACGGCGGGCTGGCATGCCCGGCGTTTTTTTGTGCGTGGCACAAAGGCGCTACCGTTCAATTTTTGGAGGTGTATGGATATCAACGAGCCGATGATCAACGAAGAAATCCGCGACAGAGAGGTGCGCGTGGTCGCCACCGACGGCACGCAGCTGGGCGTGATGTCCACGCAGGCGGCGTTGCAGCTGGCCGAGCAGCAGAATCTTGATCTGGTCAAGATTGTGCCGGGCGCCCAGCCGCCCGTGTGCAAGCTGATGGACTACGACAAGCACCGCTACGAGCAGTCCAAGCGCGAACGCGAGCTGCGCAAGAACCAGCGCATCGTCACCCTCAAGGAAGTGCAGCTTTCCGCCACCATCGAGGAAAACGACGTGCAGACCAAGTTCAAAAATGCCGTCAAGTTCCTTCAGGATGGCGATAAGGTGAAGGTGAGCATCCGTTTCAGGGGCCGCCAGATCGCGCACGCGGACATCGGCCTGAAGATCATGCAGGATTTCGCCGCCCGCATTGAGGAATACGGCACCATTGAACGCCGCCCCATGCTGGAAGGCCGCCACATGATTATGATCCTTGCGCCAAAGGCCGAAAAGAAAAGCTTTGCTGAAAAGAGCCAGCAGCGCAAGGAAAAGCACGCCGCCGCGCAGGCGGCCAAGGCGAGCGAGCCTGAAAAGCGCGAGCTCAAGCCCCAGCCCAAGAAAAAGGTCAAGCGCGAAAGCGAAAACATGATTTGACCGGACAAACGGCCATCCCGCGCCCGCGGGTGCACATTTCCCCGCGGGCGGATACGGATAGCACACGGAAGGAGGACAACCCCTATGCCCAAGCAGAAATCCCATCGTGGCGCAGCCAAGCGTTTTTCCTTCACGAAGAACGGCAAAGTGACGCATAAGCAGATGAACGCCAACCATCAGGTGCATTTGAAGACCACCAAGCGTACCCGCCACCTGCGCGCGGACGGCGTTGTGGACAATGCGGCCGAGGCGCGCACCATCCGCAAGCTGCTGCCCTACAAATAAGCTTTGCTAACGATTCAAGGAGGATAAAAAAATGGCACGTATTAAAGGAGCTGTAAACGCCCACAAGAAGCGCCGCAAGATGCTCAAGCTGGCCAAGGGTTACTATGGCGCCAAGTCCAAGCAGTATCGCGCCGCCAGCGAACAGGTGCGCCGCAGCCTGCGCTATGCCTATGAAGGCCGTAAGATGCGCAAGCGCGATTTCCGCCGCCTGTGGATTACCCGCATCAACGCTGCCGCCCGCATGAACGGCATCAGCTATTCTGTGCTGATGAACGGCCTCAAGCAGCGCAACATCACCATCAATCGCAAGATGCTGGCCGATATCGCCGTGAACGATCCCGCCGCTTTCACCAAGCTGGTGGAGACCGTGAAGGGCTGAGCTTCGCGCACTTTTCTGCCCCCTCGAGCAGCCGCATGGCGCGAGGGGGTTTTTCATACCCCGGAAAGGAGGAGCCCGCATGCCTGCTGTCACCACGCCCGGCATCGTGCTGCGCTATGCCAATTACCGCGATCACGACCGCATGCTTACCCTGCTCAGTCCCCGGCTGGGCAGGGTGGATCTGCTGTCGCGGGGCTGCCGGAGGCCCAAAAGCCCGCTGATGCCTGCCAGCGAGCTGTTTGTGAGCGGTGAGTTCGTGCTGTTCGAGAAAAATGAGCGTGCGGTTTTGACCTCCTGCGCCCTGCAGGATACCTTCTACCCGCTCCGGCTGGACCCCTACCGCCTGACCTGCGCCAGCTACATGGCCGGACTGTGCGCCGCGGCGGTTCAGCCCGGACAGGCCGCTGAAGACCTGTACGCCCTGCTGCTCAAGGGGCTGTACTACCTGGCTTATGATGATGAGGCGGATGCGCTGGAAACGACCACGGCATTTTTGTTGCTCTTTGCCGATGCGCTGGGCTACCGCCCGCGGCTGAGCCGTTGCGCGCACTGCCGTACCCCGCTGGATGTGAGCGAGGGGGGGCGCATGGATATCGCCGCGGGCGGACTGTGTTGCCCGGCCTGTGCCTCCCGCGCCACGTTTCCTGTTACGCGCGATCAGATCGCCTGGATGAGTCAGACCCTCCGCCGGGGCCTGGTGCCGCAGAAAAATACCGGCGCAGGCATGCTGTTTGACATGCTGCGCCGGTATGTGGAGAGCCGTCTGGAAACCCCCATTAAGGCGGGCCGCCTGTTACCATGAGCGGGGCTGGAGCGTGCCGTCGTAATACGGCGCACGGGACAGGCGCGCCTTATAGGCGTTGGAAATGGTGTAGCGGTAGGCATATTCCACCTGCCCGTTAAGCAGGCGGATGCGCTGGCGGCTCAGGTGATAGAGCTGCGAATCCCGAATCTTGGGCAGACACTCTTCCAGCACGGCGCGCAGGGCCTCCTGCTGGTCGGGCGATAGGTAACGGTAACCATTGGGACGCATCAAAAAGGCGGATTCGCCACCCGCAAAATGCAGATAACGCATTACCACGCCGGTCTTGTCCACGATCAGCTGCTCCAGCGGACGTTTGCGGCAGGCCTGAAGCAGGGGAAGCATATCCTCGAAAAGCTGGGAGGCATACAGCTTTTTAATGCGCAGCCGCAGCCGCTGCTGCTGCCGCCTGTCCCGGACCAGAAGGGCGATGGCGGCCCCCACCAACACCGCTACCGCCAGCACCGGTAAAGCCGTCTGCATGGAGCGCCACCCCGATTTCAAAACATTTTCGACATTATAGCACAATTTGTACGTTTTTCGCAAGTCTGGAAGGCCACGAAAAGCTCCGGCCTCAAAAATCCCTTTTCCAAGCCGGCTATTTTGTGGTATACTGATTCATGGATCGGATGAATTGGGAAAGGATGAGGATGAATGGGCAAGATGCTTCATGAACCTATCGCTTTGGACGTCAATCATATGATGAGCGATGTCATTGGCTTTCAATACGGAATCGATCCCTGCCAGGTGGACGGCATGAAGGATGCGGCGAGCGCCGCCCAGCGCAATGTGGAAAAGAACCGCGGAACCGGCTGGCTGGGCTGGATGCAGCTGCCCTACGATCAGGAGGAAGTCGTCAGCCATATTGAACGTGTGGCCAAGAGCGTGCGCGAGCAGTTTGATACCTTTGTGGTGCTGGGCATCGGCGGCAGCGCGCTGGGCCCCATCGCCATCCAGCAGGCGCTCAACCACCTGCATTACAACGAGCTGCCTGCCGAAAAGCGCGGCGGTCCCCGCCTCTATGTCGAGGACAACATCGACCCCGAGCGCATGGCGGCGCTTCTGGATGTGATCGACGTAAAAAAGACCTGCTTCAACGTCATCACCAAATCCGGTGCAACGGCGGAAACCATGAGCCAGTACCTCATCATTTCCGAACTGCTCAAGAAGGAAGTGGGCGAGGAATGGGCCAAGCACATCATTGCCACCACGGACCGTGAAAAGGGCAATTTGATCAAGCTGGCCAAGGAAAACGGCTTTGAGCTGTTCCATATCCCCGCAAGCGTGGGCGGCCGTTTCAGCGAGTTGTGCCCCGTGGGCCTGCTGCCTGCCGCCGTGTGCGGCATTGATATCCGCGAAATGCTCGCGGGCGCGGCGGCCATGGATGAACGCTGCAGTACGGACGACGTATGGAAGAATCCCGCGCTGCTGGAGGCGGTGCTGCAGTACATCGCCATGCAGGAGATGGACATCAACGTACAGGTGGTCATGCCCTATGCGGACAGCCTCAAGTACATGGCGGACTGGTTCTGTCAGCTGTGGGCCGAGAGCCTGGGCAAGAATGTAACCCGCAAGGGCATGGCTGTCAACGTGGGCCAGACCCCGGCCAAGGCTTTGGGCGTGACCGACCAGCACAGCCAGCTCCAGCTCTATACCGAGGGACCCTATGACAAAGTGATCACCTTCCTCAAGGTGGGGCAGTTCCGCACGGTAACGGAGATTTCCCACGGCTGCGAGCAGTTCCCCGATGTGGCTTTCCTGGGCGGAAAGACGCTCAATGCCCTCATCGACGCCGAGCGCCGCGGCACCGAGTATGCCCTCTACCGCTCCGGCCGCATGAACCAGACCATCGTGCTTCCACAGGTCAATGCCTATACCATCGGCCAGCTGCTGTTCTTCTTTGAAATGACCACCGCCTATACGGGCGAGCTGCTGGATATCGACGCGTTTAACCAGCCGGGCGTGGAGGAGAGCAAGATTGCCAGCTATGCGGTGCTGGGCAACCAGAACGAAAAGTATCTGAAAAAAGCGGAAGAGATGAAGGGCCGCCCCGCCGGCAAAAAAGAATACATCCTGTAAGCCAAATGAATCAGAGAGGCGTTCCAATGCGGGAACGCCTCTTTGATTGTTGAAAGGATTCAAAAAGGCCAAGGCACATTGGCGTTTGATGGCAGCCACCTGGCCATCCCTTCAGGTTGCCGATGAGCTCCTGTAGCAGCTTAATCCGTCGGGACCTGGTTGCCCTGCGCGTTGGGCGCAGCAGGAAAAATCCTGCTACGTAAGGCCGAGGTTGCTGACAAGGTGCGGGACACAGGGGGCGGTCCCGGCTGCTCCATCATTTGGGCTCCACCAATGTCGCAGTGCGCGGCGACGCGCACTGCGCTTGCATTTTCTCACACCTGGAGGTCGCTTTGGGCCTTTGGGCCAAGTGTGCACCGGACACATGCTTCCCTTTGGTGCCATAGGGCTGGCACTTCCCTTTGTGCCTTGCCTAGGGTTGGGGCAGCGCGTCAAAGCTTTATGCCGCAGCATTTTCTGAGTGCTGCGGACGTCAAAAGGACGCAAGAAACGGGGCTCTTTCCCCAAAACATGGGTTTTTGAACGGCCTGAGGGGGGCGGACTGCATGGCTGCCCCCCTGCCGCTTATGTGCCGTCATGACGGACGATAGGGAGATCAGATGCCGTCGGTCAGTTTGGCGGCCATTACAACCACGTTGCTCCAGGTGACGCCGGGAGACTCGCTGCGAAGCACAAATGAGCCGACCTCGGTGGAACGGATGAGCGTCGCCGTACTCTGGCTCAGCGTCACCGCCTGGGATGCGTTGGCAACGGTGCGCGTGGCGCGCGTGTTTTCCACAGGAACTCCGTTGAGAGCCACGACGGAGGAGATGGTATAGGGGAAAACGATCCCCTCACCCGTCGCCTGCGCCACACCACGGTAGTAGATTTCGTACAGACCCGGCGTCAGGATGCTGATTTCCGAGGGCTGAGACGTACGCGCGATGGCGTTTCCCACAAGCATGGTGTGAGACGCGAGCGAGATGGGCGTGTTGGCGGCGGCAAGCTGCTGCGGGGCGGCGCTTTCAGCCATCAGGCTGGAGGAAAGGACAGTGCCGCCGGTGGGGCCAGTGGGACCGGTGGGCCCTGTAGGACCGGTGGGGCCGGTTTCGCCTGTGGCACCGGTGGCGCCCGTTGCGCCGGTTGCTCCTTCCGCACCTGTGGCTCCATCTGCGCCGGTCGCGCCAGTGGGCCCTGTGGGACCGGTGGGTCCGGTAGCGCCCGTTGCACCGTCCGTACCGGCAAGACCTTGCGCACCTACTGCACCGTCTGCGCCTGTGGGACCCGTGGGACCGGTGGGCCCTGTGGGACCCGTAGGGCCGGTTTCACCGGTGGCGCCCGTTGCGCCGGTGGGACCCGTCGCGCCATCCGCGCCTGTGGGGCCTGTGGGGCCGGTCGCGCCAGTCGCGCCATCCGCACCGGTGGGACCGGTTGCACCTGTCGCGCCGTCGGTACCCGCACGGCCTTCCGCGCCGGTGGGGCCGGTGGGGCCGGTCGCACCCGTTGCGCCGGTAGCTCCGCCGGCGGGACCGGTTTCGCCCGTGGGGCCCGTGGGACCGGTTGCACCTGTCGCGCCAGCAAGGCCGGTGGCGCCCGTTGCGCCCGTCGCGCCTGTGGGACCGGTGGGACCCGTTTCGCCGCCAGAAGGACCGGTGGGACCGGTGGGGCCCGTAGGTCCGGTGGGGCCGGGGGTACAGATCACCCTCGAAGGACAGCAGGAGCTGGAACAGGAAGAACAGGAAGAGCAGGAGGACGAATACGGAAAGCGCGGCTGATCAACCGGGCGAAAAGCCGATGAAGCATCCGTACAGGAGGCCGAGCGCGCAAATGTGTCTGGCCCGCAGGCAACAAATCCACTTTGCGATGCCCTCCCAGAGGGCGCGTTGAAGATGGCCATGCAATCACCTTTTTCTGATGAAGTGGGCAGAATGGCTCCGCCCCTTCATAACGTATGTGTAAACGACGTGGAAGGTGAGGGATTGGATGGCCGAGATCAGCCTGTGTATGATTGTCCGGGACGAACGCGAAACGCTTGCCCGCTGTTTGGACAGCGTAAAGGAGGCGGTGGATGAAATCATCATTGTGGATACCGGCTCAAAGGATGAGACGCGGGAGATTGCCCGGCGCTATACGCCGCATGTGTACGGCTTTTTCTGGAAGGATGACTTTTCCGCCGCACGTAACGAATCGTTTGCGCATGCAACCCGTGATTTTCTCATGTGGCTGGATGCTGACGACGTGGTGGAGAACGCGGAGGCTCTGGTGCGTTTCAAGCGGGACGTGCTGGATGGCCTTGACGTGGTGATGGCTCCCTATCATGTGGCTTTTGACGCGCAGGGAAATCCTACCTTTACCTATTATCGGGAGCGAATTCTGCGCGCGGGAATGGGCTTTCGCTGGGAGGGAGCCGTGCATGAGGCCATTGCTCCGCGGGGGCGAATCGGCTATGCGGATTTTGTGGTGCGGCACGAAAAGCTGCGCCCGGGCAAGCCGGGGCGCAACCTGCGAATCTATGAAAAGCTGCGGAAGGAAGGACACCCGTTCAATCCGCGTGAGCGCTTTTATTATGGTCGTGAGCTGGCGTCGGCCGGCCGCATGGAGGAGGCGGCGCGCCAGCTGGACAGCGTGATTGAGGACGAAGCGGCCTGGATTGAAAACCGGATTGAGGCCTGCGCAGGACTGGCGGACTGCCTGGACCGTCTGGGGGACACATCGGGCGCGATGCGCGCATTATGCCGTAGCCTGGCGCTGGACCGGCCCCGCGCCATGATTGCCTGCGCAATGGGGAGAAGGTTTCTTGAAGCCGGCAACCTGCATGCCGCCCGGTTCTGGTATGAGGCGGCGCTGTCGGCGAAGGAGAACGAAAAGTCGGGTGCGTTTATCCAGCGGGACCACAGCGGACGGATTCCGTTGTTGCAGCTGTGCGTGATTCATGACCGGCTGGGGGAACGGGAGGTGGCATGCGTCTACAACGAGCAGGCCGCGCTGCTGTGCCCGGATGACGAAGCAGTGCGACAGAACCGGCGTTATTTCGAGCGCCTGGGCATTCGCAAAAAAGGAGAGTAGAGAATGGGGGAGGAACGCCGTTCCTCCCCCTCAGTCTGTCTGCATGATTTCTTCACGCAAAAGTTCGATGGCGTGTTTTTCAACGCGCGATACATAGGAGCGCGAAATCCCCAGCACGCCGGCGATCTCATGCTGGGGATGCATGACGCCGTCCGTGAGGCCATAGCGCAGGGTGATCACCGTGCGCTCCCGCTCGGGCAGGCGGGGCAGCGCCCTTCGCACGCGATCCAGCGTCACGCGGCGGCGCACCTCGTCCTCCACCATGTCCGGGGGCGTCCCCAGCAGGTCGGCAAAGGATACGGCGTTGCCGTCGCGGTCGGTGCCCAGCGGCTCATCCAGGCTGATGTCGGCCTGCTGCTTGCGGCTTTGGCGCAGGCTCATGAGGATTTCATTCTCGATGCATCGCGCCGCGTAGGTCGAAAGCGAGGTGCCCGTGCGCATGTCATAGCTTCGTACCGCTTTGATCAGGCCCACCGAACCGATGGAAATCAGGTCGTCAAAGGTACAGCCGGGTACCTTGTACTTTCGCGCTATATGCACGATCAGGCGCATGTTGTGCTCCACCAGCATTTGGCGGGCGGTTTCGTCGCCCTCGCGCATGCGCAGCAGTGCCGCCCGTTCTTCCTCCGGGCTCAGCGGCTTGAGAAAGCTCTGCCGTCCGGACAGATACCCCAGCAGAAAAAGACAATCCTTGATGATCCAGAACAGAAACGCTGATATCAATGTACATCCCCTCCTGGGGGAGCGTATGCGCGGGGGAGGGATGCGCATGCGGAGCGCGGGGAGGAAAGAGGCGACCCCCTTTCTTCCGCACACTTTGCTCAGGGCGCCCTCGTGTTTTCGCGGGCTGTTGGTCAAGCAGGTGCCGCGTCCGACCCACTCCCGCCTTGCCATTTTCCCTGCGGATTGATATAATTGAACCGCTATCCCTGAACGCAAGGAGGCGGGTTTATGGGCATTCTCAACCGTTTGCAGGGCTGGATGCAGTGGCTTACCAGCGATCCGGCAGGGTTCATCCTGTATTTGCTCTACTTTGCGGTGTCGGTCCTTCTGACGCTGACGCTGCATGAAATCGCGCATGGTTACGTGGCCTGGAAATGCGGCGACCCCACCGCCAAAATGCTGGGCCGCCTGTCTCTGGACCCGCGCAGGCATCTGGACCCGCTGGGTACGCTGTGTCTGATCTTTTTGGGGTTCGGATGGGCCAAACCCGTGCCGGTCAATCCCCGCAACTTTCAGAACTACCGCCGCGACGATTTTCTGGTCAGCATAGCGGGCATCACGGTGAACCTGACGCTGTTTCTGCTGTCGTTGGCCCTGGCGGTGGGCTTCAACAGCCTTTTGTGGAAGCCGGAGGTAATCAACTTCTACGGAGCGAAGGAATTGCTTTCCTCCGATGGAATCGGCTATGCGGTACTCCTGGGCGGCGCGGGAGCCGACAATGTCGATGCCATGCGCTATCCCTGGGTGCAGTACATCCAGCGTTTTCTGCTGATGTTCTCCACCATGAACCTGTGTGTGGGCATCTTTAATCTCTTGCCGATTCCTCCGCTGGATGGTTTCCACATTCTCAACGACATCGTACTCAGGGGCAGGCTTACGCTCAATCAGAATATGTTCCAGATCACGCAGGTGGTGCTGATCGCGTTGTGCCTGACCGGTGCGCTCACGGGCATTCTTTCCTCCGTGACCGGCGCGGTGGAGGACGCGGTGCTCAATCTGATGCTGGCCATCGCGGGGCGCGGCTGATGGCGGTCAGCATTCATCTGAAGCAGTTCGACGGACCGCTGGACCTGCTTTTGCATCTGGTGGGAAAGGCCAAGATCAACCTTGCGGATATCTTCGTGAGCGAGATCACCGAGCAATACGTCGAAATCGTGCGCGGCGCGCCGGATTTTGACATGGACGAGGCCAGCGAATTCATCGCCATGGCCGCGCTTCTGGTGGAAATCAAGAGCCGCCGCCTCCTGCCCAAACCGCCCCGTGAGGAAGAGGAGGACCCGGAACAGGCCCTTATCGCCCGCCTGACGGCGTACAAGCAGTTCCGGGAAAGTGCGCGCAACATGGCGGAGTTTGAAAAAAGCGCTCTCAAGCTCTTTGGCAAGCTGCCGGAGGAATACCCCCTGCCCCCACCTACGCTGGAACTGGACGGACTCACGTTGGAAGCGCTGTGGCAGGCGCTGCTTCGCGTACAGGAACGCCGGCCGGCCGAGCCGCGGGAGGTGGATTTTCGCCTGCGCGATATCCGGCGTGACAGCTACACTGTAGAAGGATGCATGGAGACCATCGAAAGCCGCCTTGTGCTGGGCAGCGTCAGCTTTGACGAATTGTTCAGCGATCAGCCGGACCGTGAAGAGGTGGTCACGCTGTTCATCGCGCTGCTGGAGCTTTTGAAGCTGGGCAAGGCGCATGTGAGGCAAAACCGCACGTTTGACCGCATCATGCTGGTGCCGGGCCGTCGGGAGGAGGAAACGGATGGAGCCGAATGAAATTCCGCAGATTCTGGAAGCGATTCTCTTTGTCGCCGGTGAGCCGGTGGCTGTGGCCGACCTGGCGCAGGCGCTGGAGGTGAGCGAGCTGGAGATCATGCATGCCGTGGAGGAGCTGCAGCGCGAATGCGAACGCCGCGGCGTGACCATACACCGCTATGGCGACCATCTGCGCATGGAGACGCGCCCGGAATACGCGCCCTATGTGGAACGCCTGCTTCAGCCCGTGCAGCGCCAGACCCTTTCGCAGACCGCCATGGAAACGCTGGCTGTCATCGCCTACCGCCAGCCCGTCACCAAGGGCGAGGTGGAGCAGGTGCGCGGGGTCAAGTGCGACTATTCCGTTCAGTCGCTTCTGCACAAGGGGCTCATCCGGGAGGCCGGGCGCAAGGAGGCGCTGGGCCGGCCCATCCTGTACGCTACCACGGACCGTTTTCTGGAACATTTCGGCATCTCCGACATCCGTGAACTTCCGCCCCTGCCCAGCGCGCAGGAGAAGGTGGACGAGCCGTTGACACCCTGACAAATGACAGGTATTTTTCCCCCGGCGTCCGGGCATACTTGCACCGGGCGCTTTTTGAATGCGCAGATGGAAGGGGGATACCGCATATGAGACAGACGGTGATGATTGTGACGGCGCTGATGATCGCGCTGCTGGCGGTTTCGGGGTTTATCGTGGCGGGCAGCGTGGAGCAGATGCGCCAGATAACCGAAAAAAATACCCTGATGGACGAAATGGCCCTTCAGGTGAAGCAGCAGACCGAACGCGCCGACGAGCTGGAGGCGCGAAACGGTGATCTTTCCGCCTCGCTGGAGACGGCTTCCCGCGAGCGGGACGAGGCGCTGATGAGGCAGCAGGAACTCGCGGAGCTTATGGCACAGTCGGACGCTCAGCGCGTTCAGGAAGGCAAAGACCAGGAGGAGCTTCGGCGCCAGGCGGAGGCGCTGGCGGGGGACTATGATGCGCTGCTTTTGGAGCGGGATACGCTCGCTTCGGATCTGGACGCGCTGACAGAGGAGCGCGACACGCTGGCGATGGAGCTTTCACAGGCCCAAAAAGCGCTGGACGACGCAGCGGCCCGGAGCCAGGCCGCATCCGCACGCGCCGATGAGCTGGAAGAGCAGCTGGTCGCATTGATGGAGGAAAGCGCCCAGACAGCCCTGGCCTACGAACAGCAGGCGCAGGAGGACGCGCAGACCATCGAGACGCTCGCGGCCCAGGCCGAAAGCCTTTCGCAGGCAGAGGCAGGCCAAGGAACCGCACCCTCGGCTGCGCCTTCGCTTACGCTGCCGCCGATGCCCACCGCCCGACCGTTGTATACCATCCCCATGCCGGAGAAATGAGGGCGCTAGCGGCAGTCGTAGATCACGGGCGCTTCGCCGGAGGGCAGGATGGTCTGTTCAATATAGACCAGCTCCAACGGCTTGGGATCGTAGATCAGAATCGCGTCCGCCTGACGCCAGTCCTCCAGATTCAGAGAAAGGAAAGCAGGGTCCAGCAGATACTGAAATATATAGTAGGCCATGCCGCCGTCCAGCATGCCCACCAGGATATAGCGTTCGCCGGCGGGAATGCCTTTTTCGGCAATAGCTGCGTCGATTTTGGCACGGTCCGACTGAGCGTACAACTGACGGTGATGCAGCACGGACGCGTCCGGAAACCCGCTGAAAAACAGCAAAACCACAGCGCACAGCCCCGCGGCGGCTCCATACAAAAAACGTTGACGTCCCCGCGGCGGACAGGCGCCGAGCGATGCCAGCGCCACAGCCGCGGTCATCAGGACCAGCCACAGGTCCAGCGTGCTCAGATAGCGCGTTAGGCTCGCCAGCGCCATGGCTTCGCCCGTGGGCATGGAAAACAGGTACATCAACAGCAGACCGGACAGGTAAATGACCGATACAAGAGCGGCTGCGCAGAGCGCGCCTGCACCCGGACGGTACAGGGCGCGGCGGCGCACGCTTACGGCCAGCAGGCATAAGCCCATCACCGCAAGGCACGCCAGCGGCAGCACCGCCGCTTCGCCAAGGGAGGAAAGATAGGCGGAGCAGATATCGGAGATTTCGGCAGCCGTTTTTTCGGCAAAGGTAGACAAAAGTTGTCCCGGACGCATGGCATGCTTGGTAGCTGACGCGTTTTCAAACACCATGGTCGTATGCCGGTTCCATATGTACAGCACGCCTGCGGGGGCCACGCAGACCCCCAGGATGCACCGCCAGCCGCGCCGTTCAGGCGGGCGGCCCTGCCGCCGGTTCCACAGGGCGATACCGGCCAGCAGCAGGGAAATCAGGAGCGAGAAAAGAATCCCGCTGTTTTTGACCAGATAGGCATAGACGGAGAAAGGGAGCGCCAGTAAAGCGGCTCTGCGGGGCTCGCGGATACTGGAGAGGGCCAGAAGCATGCCCGCTGCGGCCACCATTGGAAGAAGCAGATCGACATAAAGCGTCATCAGCTGTGTCTCTCGTGAAAGAAACGCATATGCTGCCACGACGGAGGCCAGCGAAACCGACCACACGGGCCGCCTGCGCGAGATCAGAAACAGGGGAAGAAGGCATGCCAGCATCATCAGCGACTGGGCAAAGAGCATGGCACCCTCGCTTTCTGTGCCGCAGAGACGGCAGAAAAAATAAATCCAGCAGGCACTTCCGGGCGGATAATTCAAAAAGGAAAGGGTCGTATCCCGAAAGGTGGGCAGCGCGTTTCGCTCAAGAATGGTGCGTGCCACCAGCGCCCAGTGGCTGAAATCGTCATATTGCAAAACCTGAGCGCCATTCATTAGAAACGCCAGTCCTATCGCGGCAGCCGCAAAGAAGCATGTGCCCGGCGTAACGACGGCACGCAGCGATTCCCGCCGCCACAGGGAATTTGCCGCCAGGACGAGGCCCGCTCCCCACAGCAGCCATACGGCTTCAGGCAGCAGGTTGAGCATGCCCGCAAGCGTGGTGAGCGTCGCGGCGGATACCATCGTAAGGGGCAGCGCCCCCTCCACCGCAAGCCTCAGGCGCCGCATGGCCAGGCGCGACAGCCCATAGAGGGACAGTGTCAACAACAGCAGCCGGATTGCGATCATCGAAAAACCTCCGCCTTCTTCCGTGAGACAGAACAAGTGAATACCAAAGTCTACCACGATTTTGAAAAAAAGTCCATCCGGGAGGAAAACGAAAAATTCTTCCCGATTTTTCTTGGTTTTGATAGGAAGTTATCACTGGTTGTGGTATAATACAAACAGCAATCGGATCAAACAAAAGGAGGGTACCGTTCCATGAAGAAGCTTCTGGCTCTACTGCTTGCCCTGCTTCTGCTTGTAGGCGGCTCGGCTTTCGCCGAGGAAACAGGGCTGACCAAGGACATTGTCGTGCTGTTTACCAGCGACGTGCATTGCGGCATCGACCAGGGATTCGGCTACGCCGGACTGGCCGCCGTGCGGGATACGATGGAAAAAAGCAGCCATGTACTGCTGGTGGACAATGGCGACGCTATCCAGGGAGAACCTATCGGCACCATGACCACGGGCGAAGCCATCATCGGCCTGATGAACGACGTGGGCTACGACGTGGCCATCCCCGGCAACCATGAATTTGACTATGGCATGGACCGTTTCCTTGAACTGACGGAAATGGCGGACTTTCCCTACATCAGCGCCAACTTCAACAAGGACGGCGAGCTGGTGTTCGATCCCTATGTGATCGAGGAAATTGAGGGCGTGAAGATCGCATTCGTCGGCGTGACGACCCCCAAGACCATCACTTCCTCTACCCCCAAATACTTCCAAGATGACGAGGGCAACTTTATCTACGGCTTCATGCAGGATGAGACGGGCGAAAAGCTCTACGCCGCCGTGCAGTCCGCCGTGGACGCGGCCATCGCCGAGGGCGCGGACTATGTGATCGCCATGGCCCACCTGGGCAACGAGGCTACCTGCGCGCCCTACACCTATGCCGATGTAATTGCAAACACCACCGGCATCGACGCCTTCCTGGACGGCCACAGCCATGATACCGATCAGGTGGTCATGCAGAACAAGGACGGCGAGGACGTGCCGCGCTCGGGCTGCGGCACCAAGCTGGGCGGCATCGGTTACGCCCGCATCTCCGCCGCCGACGGCTCCATCCAGACCGGCCTGTACACCTGGACCAACGATGTGTCCGTGCCCGCGCTGCTGGGAATCGAGAACGATATTACCACCGCCGTGGCCGAAGCCACCGAGACCCTCGACGAGAAGCTGGGCGAGGTCGTGGCCAAATCCGACGTGGAGCTGACCATTAACGACCCCGAAGCCGTGGATGAAAACGGTCAGCCCATCCGCATCATCCGCAACGCCGAGACCAATCTGGGCGACCTGTGCGCCGACGCCTACCGCGATCAGGGCGATGCCGACGTGGCCTTCGTCAATGGCGGCGGCATCCGCGTCTCCATTCCTGCGGGCGATATCACGTTGGGCGATATCCTTCAGGTGCATCCCTTCGGCAACGCCCTGTGCGTGGTCGAGGCCACCGGCCAGCAGATACTTGACGCGCTGGAGTGGGGCGCCCGCAACGTGCCCGGCGAAAACGGTGGCTTCCTGCAGGTCTCCGGCCTGACTTACGAGATTCATACCTACATCGAGTCCTCCTGCACTGCTGACGAGAACGGCCTGTTCACTGGTGTGGACGGCGAATACCGCGTCAAGAACGTCAAGGTCGCCGGGGAGGACCTCGACCTGACCAAGACCTATACCGTTGCCTCCCATAACTATATGCTCAAGGACGGCGGCGACGGCTTTACCATGTTCCAGGGCTGCAACCTGCTCCAGGACGAGGTCAAGCTGGATAATCAGGTGCTCATCGACTACATTACCGGCACCCTGGAAGGTGTGGTAGGCGAGGCATATGCCAATCCCTACGGCGAAGGCCGCATTGTGGGGGTAGCCGAGGCTCCCGCCGAATAATCCGTCGTTTTCTATCAAGCGCCCCCTCGAATCGTACGATTCGAGGGGGCGCTTGTGCTTCGATCATTCCTTTTACCGCGTATGTTGCTGAAAAATCATCGCTTGCTTGTGAGTTCAACGCCATGCGGACGCGTGAGGAAACGCGAATTTAGCGACCTGCGCGGCCGTCCCGCTTTCTGAGACCGGCCAGAAGCGCCGCGCAGCACAGGCTGAACGCCATCAATGCAAACCAAAGCGCTATAGGGCTGTTATCGCCTGTCTTTGGCGGAAGGACAACCCTGCGGTTAACAAAGCTAGCCTCCGCCGTGCTGTCCTGAATGATTGTGCCCTCGGCCCCCTCCGAGGAAACGGCGTAGGCTTCGTCGGCATCCTCTTGCACAAGGTAACCTATGCCCGCGGGCAGGCCGCTTGCCGTTACGCTCTCGCCGTGCCGCAGGGTGAATTCCGCCACGCCGGAATGAAAAGTCATGCCGCCATACCGTCCGTTCACCATGCGATCGTCCAGGGTAACGGTAAAGCCAAAGGGCGTACTGGGGGCTGGATTGCGTCCGCTCACGGTCTTGCTCACGGTCAGGTTTCCCCGCGGGACGCTTTTCGTGTTGATAAACGCTGCCCTGGCGGTTCCTTCGGCCGGAATCTGTCCCCTGTCACCCGTAACCGTGGTGAGATAGCCAGCCTGATTGGCTTCGGATTCGGTCACGGTATAGGAAATCCCTGCCGGCAGACCCGTGGCCGCTATTTCCCCGCCATGCCTGAGGGTAAATGCCGCAACGCCATTTGTAAAGAACATACCGCCATAGAGACCGCTGATGCCGCTGTCATCGAGTGTGACGGTAAAGTGCCAATCCCTGCCTGTGTCTCCCGCGTCGCCCTCCACGGTCTTTGTTACGGTCAGGCCGCCAAATGCGTTTTTGGTATTGATGAACGCCGCTGTGGCGGTTCCATTCTCCGGAATCAGGCCCTCGGCGTTCTGGAGGGTCGTGACATAACCATCCGCATTGCCTTCGACCTCGGTTACGGTATAGGAAACGCCAGGAGCGATGTCGCGAATGGTGATTGTCTGCCCATGCCTGAGTTGAATAGTCGTCTTTCCATCTCCGTCAAGCGTGAGAACGCCGCTTTCTGGCGCGGGGACACCCGGAACGCTGGTGCCAGTGTAGACAAACGTGCCGCTCAGTGGCATACCCGCGTTCTTTAGCTCAATGGTAAAGTGCCAGTCCTTGTTTGTGTCTCCTGCGTTGCCGTCTACCGTCTTTTGGACGGCCAGATGGCCGACGATTGGATCGTTCTTCACCTTTACGGTCACGTGTCCGGTGAAAAGGGCCGTCAGGTCGATCAGGTTGTCATCGGTCAGGTTAGTATATGGTGTCCCGCTGTCGCGGGAATGGAGCATGCACTGCTCAACAAGCAGTGCGGACCAGCCCGTGTCGGTTTCCTGGGCGGCGATTCCCGAGCCCCCATCTGCGAGCATGACCGAGGTTTCATAAAGCCCGTCGCTGACACCTTCCGGATGATTGGCTGAATGGGCCAGGTGCATGCCAACCGGAGTGCCGTCCTGCACGGTGCCGTACAAATGCCATTTTGCAGTTTCCAGGGAGTCCCCTGTCACGGAATAGGCGGGATGATAGTCAACGCCCGGCACGGGGGAGAAGGCGGCGTCGTTGCCTGTGCCGGTGATTATGCGCCATTGGAAGTCTTCCCTGGGCTCGCTTTGTGTGGTATAGAACTTGGCCACGATCTGGTTCAGGGTGGTGTCCACCGTGTCCTTGGAGGAAAACTGCGCCATGGAATTCACCAGCCGCCCTACGCTTCGCTCCACGCTGATTCCGTCATTCGCCCTGCCGGCATCGGCATATATGCCGGTATCGTTGACGATGACTTTGACAGGGGTCGTGTTTGCGATATAGCCAGCGGGTGCGGCAGTTTCCACGAGGTAGTAGATGCCGTTGGAAATGGCGGTGAAGGTCGCCTCGTCCATTGAGGTAGGCAGCTTTGCCTTCATGAACGATGGACGGGTCAAAGAGATAAGCCAGGGATTCCCTGCCATCTCTGCCGTCTAAAGCCGTTCCGCTAATGGTCAAGTTCAGCACGGGATAACCATCGCTGCCCAACCTGGAAGCCACGATGCCCGTACGAGGGCTTTTGGATCCCGTCCATTGGTTCCAATCGCCATAATTACGGCTGCTGCTGCCCATTCCATTGCCGAAAAGCAGGGCGTGCTCGGCGTTGATCCCTTCATCTTCCAAGCGGTCCGGATTGGTGCTGTCTGAAGCCGTCTGGTCTGTCAGCCAGTAGTCAAACAGGTTGATGGTCGTGCCCAGCGGTGACACACCCGTGATCGTGTTTTCCTCATAGGCGGGAGGCCCGGCGGGAAGTTCACCTGCGGCCGCAGTAGAGGCGGGGAGCGCGCCGGCCAGCAGCAAGACCGCAAGCAGACAGGCGTAGACTTGGTTCTTCAGCATTGGTATGGTCCTCCTTAAGCAACTTTCGGAGCGAGCACCCGAATTTCGGGCGCCTTCTGGTTCTGGAAGGGAGAGCGGCGAAGGCTGGAGCGGCGCGGGCTTACAGTTTGGATGGAAGCAGTATTCCGTGACGTCTATGAAACGAAGTATCACGTACTTATATTTGGCAGAAATAACGGCATTGAACCAACATCTTTGGCAACGCTAACCAAGGAGCGTAAAAATGCGCGACTTCTCAGCAGGGACAACCTGCAGCCCGATGATTTATCAAGCGCTCCGGCAGAAAGCAGCCGTTGCGGTCAGGGCTATGTGGGGAAGCGGGGAATGCGTTTTTCTCCGGACCCGCCCATGGGGATGCGATACACCAGGCAAAAACGCGGAGGTTTTTCATCTCTGTGATTTAGAGCCCGAAGTCGGGAAACTATATCATGACGGATGTAGTGCACAAGCAAAAGCAGTCGCAGATGGCGCTCAGCCATGCACAGCTAACCCGGCAGCATCAACTGGTGTTGACGGACATTTACACAAATACAGAAGGTATTAGGGGGGAGCGGACAGAAAGGTGGACAAGTCATACGGCGCATTCAAAAGGGTCAATCCCAAATTCTGTGTAAACTCCAATTGGGGTACAAATAGAGCAAAATTGATTCAGGGCGGCAACCGGGTGAATCCGACTGCCAGCTTGACAACAACATAACGTCGGTGGGGGTGGATGTCAAGGGAGGCGTAGCCTTCCACGAAGCCTTTGACATCCGGCTTTACTGCTTTTCTATCTTTATCTATGGCAAGAAGCCACATTGCATGGTCGCAATGTGGCTTCTTTGACAGGTGGCCCCCCTCCTATCTTCACCGGAAGAGTTCGTCATAGACGGGGTGGCAGCTTTTCCAAAATCTCAATGCCGTGGCTTCCATAGCGTTCACGGATCTTCCTAAGTCCATCCGCGAGCCGCTGTTCCTGCTCGGGTGACAGGCTGGCAAACGGTTCTCTTACATATCCCGCATCATGCCCAATCCATTGCAGCATTTTTTTCATAGCTGCAAAGTAAGGAAAGGTAAGCACAAACAGAATGACGGCATCCGCCACGCGCTGGCATTCCTCCACGGCGCGCAGATCACAGCGCTGAACAGCGTCGTACAGCTGGAGAAAAATCTCCGGAATCACGTTGTAAAACGATCCGATGATCCCGTCTGCACCGAAGGTCAGACCTGACATCGCCATTTCATCGCATCCCGAATAGATCATAAAGTCTGGCCCCAGATCTTCCTTCAGGCGCATGATTTCATGATGGGAGGTTAACGTGTATTTCATGCCCTTGACGCCTGGAAGCGTCGCCAGCCGTTTGACCGAATCAGAGCTTACCGCTCCGGCAAGAGCAATGTTGTAAATGATCATGGGCAGCGGAGTAGCGGCGCTAAGGCTGCGGTAGTAGGACAGAATTTCTTCCTCAGAAAAGCGGAAGTAAAAGGGCGGAACGGAGGAAAGCGCATCTGCGCCTGCTTTCCAGGCGTGTTCAGCCAGGCGAATGGACTTGCGCGTACCAATGTCGCCTACATGCACAATCAAAGGAACACGCCCTCTGTTTTGATCCGCGACCGTCTCGACAACCGCGCAGCGTTCGTCGCCGTCCATCAGAAACGCCTCGCCTGTGCTTCCGGTAAGATACAAGGCATTTACGCCCTTCCCAATAAGAAATTCCGTCAAATCCCGCTGGCGGGCTTCGTCGTACCGGCCCTTCTGGTCAAAGCAAGTAATCATCGCAGGAATGACCCCGCGAATGCTGCTGATATCTTTCAAGTTTTTCCCTCCGATTTTATACGCGGCCGGCATCCAAGCGACTGCGCTCAATTTTCCCAAAGTGTTCAAACATTAGCCGCGACGCCAGTTGTCCATCGTTCGCACGGATGGCGTTGAGAATTTGGCGGTGGCTTTCTATGGTTTTCAGCGTGCTTTCAAGGCTCAAAGGCGTTTCGCGGGTCAGCAGGGCGCTGGTTTCCAGATCCCGAAACGTATTCCAGAAGATATGACACAGCGACGACAGCATCCGGTTGGGCACAACAACGTATAACGTCTCATGAAAGCGCCGGTCCATCTCATAGGTGAGATCCCCAGAATGGGCCAGGCTGGCCCATTCCGAAAGAATCTCCTCACAGCGCTGCAGCTGCGCTTCGCTAATCAGCTCCACAACCCGCGGCATCAGAGAGCTTTCCAGCTGCCGGCGCAGGTCGTAAAGGTCCAGCACGATGCTGGGGTCCAGCACGAAGCTGTAATCAAAAATATCCCCGATGGCGTCCAGGTTGAAATCTCGAAGCACCAGCCCGATGCCATGGCGAATTTCAATCAACCCAATGCTTTCCAGTGCATGGGTAGCTTCGCGTACGCAGCTTTTGCTGATCTCCAGCGCAGCTGCGATATCCCCTTCGCAAGGAAGCATGTCTCCTGCTTTTAACCCTTGACGGACAATCAGTCCCCGAATATACTCCCTCACAAGCGTCGTGTTGTTCTTCTTTCGCGGCATACTTCTGGCTCCTTGCTGTGTTTTTGGGAGGAATTCTCTTTTTTACCCTTTAACCCCTGCTGAAATGTTCATTCCGTCGATGATTTTGTTTTGGAAGCACAGATAAATCAACAGCGTGGGGATAAAGGAGATTACAGCGCCGGCAAGCGCTACGCCCATGCCGCCCCGTTCGCCGCGCGTTGCAAAGGAATAGATATTTGCCAGGCCCAGCTGCAAGGTATACATGCTATCCGTACGGGTGACGATCAAGGGATACAGGAAATCATTCCACTGGTTGACAAAGTTAAAGGTAACAAGCACGACCAGGGCCGGCCGGATCTGTGGCAGAATGATGCTGGTATACGTGCGCCACAGGCTTGCGCCGTCGATGCATGCCGCTTCATCAAAATCCATGGGGATGGCTTGCATGTACTGCATTAGCAGGTAAATTCCGAAGGCATCCGAAAAAAACGGAAGCCATGCCCAAAAGGTGTTGAGCAGCTTGATCTCCGAAAACACGATGAACAGAGGCAAAATGCGCGTCTGGATGGGAATGACCAGGAGCAGCATCAAGGCGGCCAGCATCTGCTTGCGTCCACGGAAATGAGTGCGTCCAAATCCAAACGCGGCCATGGAACACAGCACTGCTTGCAGCAGGCTGGTCCCCAGAGAAATGATCAGGCTGTTGCAGGTCCAACGGCCAATGCTGTAGTTGGCAAACAGCAGCGCATAATTATCCAGACCAATTTCAGAAGGCCACAGCTCCACGGGATACGGCATGGTAACCAGATTGGGGTGCAGCGCCTCGATCATCAGAATATAAAACGGAAATACTACCGTGACGCCCACCACCGACAAAAACAGCAGGCGGGCAGCGGTGCGCCAGCGCCTGGTCCGAACGTTGACGGAATCCATCGGCTCATCTCCTTTCTCCCAGCAGGCGTTTTTCCATGGTGATCACCAGCAGGAACAGGACAACGCCAATCACGGCGATGGCGCTGGCATAGCCGATGTTATAAGAGGAAAATGCCTGTTGGTACAGATAGTAGGTAATGGTCATCGTGGAATAGTTCGGCCCGCCTTTGGTAAGCATGTAGGGCTGCACAAACATTTGAAACGCCCAGGTTGTAACCATCACCACGCAAAGCACGGTGGTGGGCCGAATTTGCGGTAGCGTTATGTGGAAAAACATTTTTATGCGTCCGCAGCCATCAATCGATGCGGCTTCATAAAGGTTTGTATCCACGGTTTGCAATCCGGCCATAAACATCAGCACCGTATAGCCGCAATTCTTCCAGATGGACAGCAGCACCAGCGACGGCATGGCCCAGCCGGTATCCAGCAGCCAAGGGACCCTGGAGATGCCGAAAACGGAAAGAATGCTGTTGAACAGGCCGATGTCATAGTCAAAAAACCATTGCCATACCACAATAACCACCACATAGGAGGTAATGACCGGCACGTAGTACAGCGCGCGAAAAAAAGACATGATTTTGCCTTTGTGGTTGAGCATCATGGCCAGGAAAAGAGAGATCGCAACCGTGGGGAGGACATACATCAGCGCATATTGAAAGGTATTGGCCAATGAACGCAAGGCAATGGAATCCGAAAAAAAACGTTGATAGTTTTTCAGGCCCGCATAGCTGGGAGAGGAAAGAGCCGACCAGTTTTGCAGGCTATACCATAGGTTGGCGGCTGTCACCACAAGACCAAAACCGCCCAGAATCAACAGGGAAGGGAAAACGAACCAAAATCCGCTTTCACGCCGCCTTACTTTGCGCGAGGTTTTTATCATATCGCAGCCTCCTCAAAACGCGTTTTCCTCAATGGCTCGCACCAACGATGAGGGAGCGCCCGGCAGGGGCAGGCGAACAGGAGCAAGTCCGTGACGCTTGGATTCATAAATCGCCATAATGATTTCAAGCGCCGCCCGGCCATCCTGGGCCGAAGAGGTCAAGCTTTCCCGCCCGTTGCGCACACAATCAATCAGCTCACTGTACGCTGCCAAATAGGGATTGAGCTTTTCCGGAGCGCATGGATAGGGAACCTGCACCAGCTCCTTGAAATTGCTGGCGTAACGGCTATCCTCATACTTCCATAGCCAGGCTTCGTTGGTCTGCAGGAGCATTTTTCCCTTGGAACCCTGGATCTCCAGTTCAAAACGCATGTAATCCGTGCGCTCGTTTACAAGTGTGGTTGCATAAACGCCGCTTTTGAAACGCATGATGCTATAAGCGCTGTCCTCTACACGGTCTGAGGGGCGGGCGCGTTCTACGTCGCTCATGACCCACTCCACATCTCCAAGCAGATAGCGCATGATATCAAACAGATGCGTGGCATCGTGAAGGAGCGGGCCTTCATACTCCGACTGCCAGTTCTTGTTGGGCTTGCATCCTTCGCAAATGCCGATCACGGCATTGACCGTTCCGATTTCTCCTTGTTCCAGCAGCTTCTTGGCCGACCGGTAGAGTGAGTTGAACCGGCGGTTATGCATCGTCATCAGGATAGTACCGTGCTCGCGGCACGCCTTCAGCATCCGGTCTGCATCCTCCAAAGAAAGGGCAAGGGGCTTTTCGCAGAGAATTCCCTTTACCCCCGCACATGCCAGATCGACTACGATTTGTGCATGCGTCTCCGGATTGGTAGCTACGCCTACGATATCAATCTTCTCTTCACGAACCATGTCGAGGTAATTTGTATAGGCCTTGCGCGTATGAAAACGCTCCTGAAAGGCTGTTGCGCTCGCTACGCTGCGCGCCGATCCGGCTACCAAATCCACCCCTTCCAGGCTGGCTAGGGCTCCTGCATGGGTACAGGGATGGTCGCGCTTGGGGTCGTCTTCCAGGGTCCAGGCGATGCGTCCAAGGCCAACGAGTGCCGCACGATAATTTTCCATGTTTTACTCCTCTCGTGCCCGCACCAGAGCCTGGTTCATACGGGCAATCATCTCAAAGTTTCGTTTGGTTTCATAAGGGCTAACGGGAGGCTTTCCGGTGTCGATCATACGGATAAAGGCCTCCATGACTCCCTTAAAGCCCCCATAGGCATTGTCCACATTATATTCGGGCAGCCCGGTATATTCATTGTCCATGTTATTGATAAAGGCATGATGAGGCGTAATAATCTCCACGGAGTAGTCGGTCCGATCTGTGGCACACAGTAACGAAATGGTGCCGAGCGCGCCGTTTTCATATTCTACGGTCAGGGCATAGTTATCATCACAGCAGGCGTTAAAGTGATGGCATTTGGTGGACACGCCTATGATGCGGCGGCCCTGTCCGTGCATAAACATGTTGAGCAGCTCAACAGCATGGATACCGATATCGGTCAGCATACCTCCGCTCTGTTCCGGCTGGTCATGCCAACGCTTTACAGGATTCTCTAGGAAAAAGCGCATGGTATGGTATACGGTTACATGGCAACGCACGGGGAGTTCGCCTGTGGCAAGCAGATCTTGCTGCATTTTAAGGTAGCTTGGAGCCAGCCGCAAGGGGCTTAAAGAAAACGCCTTTGCGTCTTTGAATTCCTCCAAAAAGGCCAGGGCCTCTTCTACGTTGCTGGAGAGGGGTTTTTCCAAATAAACCGGTATTCCCTTGGCCAGAAATGGTCGGGCAAGCGAAATGTGATCGCAGTTGCGGCTGTCGATCAGAACGCCGTCCACTTGGGGAAAATGTTCAAAATTTGAAACCACCTGGCAGCCAAAGCGTTCTGCATAAGCACGGGCATTTTCCTCGGTGTAATCCCATACGCAGTTTACGTCTGCGCCCAGCTCGTTGAGCAGGGGCGCGTAGAAGTAAGGATTGTTCAGCCCTAGTCCCACCACGCCGATCTGCTTTCTCATATAAACGCCTCCACAATGAGTAATTTGGGAAAAAATCCGGCGCGCCCCGCGTTCTGGCGCGCCGGACCTTCCGTTAGTTGGCCATGATGACCTCGATTTGACTCTGTGCCTCGGCAAGGCCGTCTTCAACGGTTTTAATGCCCAACAGGATGGAGTTAAATTCCGCCCCAAGGACCTCAAGGATTTCCGAATAATGAGTGTTCATGGGACCGGTACCGGTAGCCCACTCGGCCTGAGTAGACATGAAGGCCAGCCTCTCGTCCGTGAGGTAATCGGCAGAGTTGATATCCTTGCGGGGAGACATAAAGCCCGAAGCCGCCAGAATGGTGCGGGTATTCTCCTGGTTGGTGAGAAATTTTACCCATGCAATCGTAGCGTCACGGTTTTCGGCCTTGGAGAACATGGCATAGGAACCTACGGTAACATATCCCATCTTGCGCTCGCCTGTGAGGATGGGACCAACCTTAAAGTTCAAATCGGGGTTGGCGTTAGCCACCTGCGTTACCTTGGAGGGCTCCACATCCAATTCGATGCCTACCTTGCCGGAGGCGAAGTCAAAACCGCCGCCAGTAATATTGGACATTTGGATATATCCCTCGTCAAACAGACTTTTTACGTAGCGAAGAGCATTTGCGACAGGTTCGCTGTTGATGGCAACGTTGCCGTTCTCATCCAGAACGTCGCCGCCTGCCTGCCAAACAAAATTCATGATGCTGGTCACGGGAGAGGGGCGGTTGAGATCGTAACGGGCACCAGCCTGGATAATTTCACCATTTTCGTCTTTTTTGGTGAGCGCGGCGATGGCCTCTTTCATTTCATCCCATGTCTGCGGGGGATTGTCGGGGTCCAGCCCTGCTTCTTCAAACAAGTCTACATTGTAAAGATAACCAAGGGAATTTTGCAGGATGGGAAGTGCGTAGAGCGTTCCATCATAGGTAAGCGCGTTGAGTGCACCCTCGGTGTACATTGCTTCCAACTCTTCCTGTGTATATACTTCGGAAATAGGAACCAGATTTCCGGTAGAAGCAAACAGGGGAACTTGGAAGTCATTAAGGTACACTACGTTGGGGGCTTCGCCACCCGCGATGGCCGTGAGCATCTTTTCATAGCGGCCATTCCAGGGAAGGTGCTGAATGTCGATCGTCACGTTGGGATACTGTTCGTTGAAAGCCTTAATGATGGGCTCAAAAAGCGCTACATCATCCGAAGAAAGGGGAAAAGACCACATGGTGACGGTTCCGGAAAGGCTGGATTCAGCGCTTGCCGTCACACCCAAAACTGTGCTTATCATCAAAACGCCGGTCAACAGGAACGCAAGAATTTTTTTCATCAGAAATTACTCCTTTCTTTGCGTAGACTTAAGAGATATAATCATGGGACACTTAGATATAAGATATCAGATATCTTATATCTTGAAAAAACAATTCCTCCTTTCTTTACATAAATCAGTTTATAGATATTCTGCCGATATATGTACCATAACACAGCGCGAATAAAATGTCAACATGGAAAGTGGTTGTTTGAAACATGGAAAGTGGTTGTTTGAAACATGGAAAGTGGTTGTTTGAAAGGTAGAGTTGAAGTGGTGTCAAACATAGGTTACGGTCCAGGATGGAGAAGAAGTCAAGGGAATGGTGGAAATTTGCCAAACAAATACAAACCCGACCTTGACTGGGGTAAGTCAGAAGAAAAATAGGAAATAGCTGTCCGGCACAAAAGAATGGATAGTCCTGGCCGTTACATCACACCGTTATACTGCTTAAGCACATCATACCCGGACAGATCATAATATAATTGTTTGACTCTCTTTGGTGATAGCCAGCTGTCTGCGGCCGTCTGCCAGACTGCACATGCGCATGTGCTTGTAGAAGCACTGTTTGCGGAGAACGATCTTTCGCAGAAGCCAAAGAACTGCATGGCCTGCGCCATGCCCACATGCTCGGAACCCGCAACATGTACGAGCAGTTCTTCCTCATCGCTGCCGTACAGAACATGAAAGGCATTGCCAGGGCGTTTCGTTTTCTTTAAGGAACTGCTTCCTCCCGGAAACAGCTCCTTTGCCGGCGGCCTGGCGTCCCACGCATGGAGCCCCGTGCCTCGGGAAAGGGCCGGAGCCGCTGCGCCAACCCGCGGCGGGGGAGCGCTCCCTCAATCCCCGCCCGGCGGGCATCCTGCAGGACCCACCCGTGGCGGTCGTCCGTCCCGGTTTTGCGGGGCACTGTACATCTGCGCCGGATTGGGCTACAATAGTCATGCGGCCGGCTGGCCCAACGGGAGGATCGAAATGAGGCAGAACGCAGAAAGAATGGTAGAGTTTCTGGATATGCGGCGTTCCAACGCTTCCGAAAACTTCTTGCCCCATACGCACGATTATTACGAACTGAGCTATCTCACCAACGGTCATACCAAAATCAAGCTCAACGGCCTGCTGCTGACCTATGAGGCATACGATTTTGTGCTCGTCCCGGCAGGAGTGAGGCATAATTTGTACTACGCCCAGAATGAAAAGTACGATAACTGCACCATCTGGTTTCGGGGCGACAGCGAGTTTCTCAACTCGCTCTGTCGGGAAACACAGGCGATCAAGCTGCATGATTATGACGGGGCGCTGCATTTTCTGGGATCGGAGATCTTTCGCCTGCATCAGAACTACGGATCGGGCAATGCGGAGCTGTTTGACGCCTATCTCTACGCGGCCCTGCTGCATATGCGCCGGGGCGATGTCATGGATACCCTTGCGCCCGCCGGCCAGGACGAGGACCCCGTCGAACGCGCCGTGCGCTTCATCAACGACAACATCCTGCTTCGGCCCGTTACGGTGAGCGCCATTGCCGAGGAACTGGGGCTGTCGCCCGCCTATTTTACGAGGCTGTTTCAGCGGCGCATCGGCATGACCCCGGTCAAATATATCATCGAGGTGCGCGTGGCCCAGGCCAAACGCATGCTGACTGAGGAAAACTACTCTATCAAGGAGATTGCCGCCGCCCTGCATTATGAGGATCAGCTGTATTTTTCCCGCCAATTCACCAAGGCCACCGGCCTGCCGCCCCGGAAATACCGGGAACAGACCCGTCGCTGAAAGACCTTTTTGATATTATTTGTGCGGGATATGTACTTTTTTGTACATGGAATCTCCGCAGCACAACATGGCAGGCTCCCAGCAAAAGGCCGGGCATTTTTGAAGATGCTCCGGCCTTTTGGAACTGCCTGAAGAGCGGTCGCCGGACCAGGGGGGCGCCGATGCGGCAGGGCCATGTCTCAATCGTGCGATCTTGACGGGGGGCCTGCGCTGAGTCCTGCTCACAGATCAAAAAAATCTATATTTTTATCAAAATCATGCATTGTAACCGGCTTCGACTTTTGTTAGTATCTTGCCAGAGTCAAAGAACCGTAAAGGGCGGAGGCTGAAACCAAAAGGACGTGTATTGCTTGTAATATGGATTTTTATGCACTGTTTCCCAGCATATACACGTGGTGAAAGGGGGAGGGAGCGGCTCTCAGGAAACGTTTTTGTTAGTGGCAGCTGTTGGTATCAATGCCGAAACGGCTTTGAACGATATGATTGAAGGAGGACAAAACCATGAAAAAACTGTTGGCAATGCTGCTGGCCGCGCTGATGATTCTGGGCACATGCGCTGCGATGGCCGAAACAACCGAGGCGGACGAACCCATCACCTTTGGATTTACTGTCACCACGAACAACAACCCCTTCTTTGCCGAGATTGAGGCGGCGGTGCGCGAAGTGGTCGAGGCCAACGGCGACGTGCTGATTACGTCCGATCCCCAGAGCGACCTGCAGACCCAGATTTCCCAGTGCGAGGACATGATCGCTCAGGGCATCGACTGCCTGCTTCTGTGCCCCATTGACTCCGCCGCGATCAAGCCCATCCTCACCCTGTGCGAGGAGCAGGACATCCCCGTGGTCAACTTCGATACCGACGTGGTGGATGTGGACATGGTGGACGCCCTGGTCGCCACCGACAACTACAGCGCCGGCGTGGCCGTAGGCGAGGACATGCTCAAGAAACTGCCCAAGGGAAGCAAGATTGCCATCCTGGACATTCCCTCCAACGTGGCTTCCGACGCGCGCATCAACGGCCTGCTGGACACCCTGGGCGACCATGTGGTCGTGGTGGACCGCCTCAACGGCAAGGGCGACACGGGCGTGACGCTGCCCATCGCGGAGGACCTGATTATCGCCAATCCCGATCTTGCCGCGTTCTTCGGCATGAATGATCCCATGGCCATTGGCTGCGTGCAGGCGGTTGCCTCTCAGGGCAAGACCGGCGAAATCCTGGTATGGGGCGTTGACGGATCTCCCGAGGCCAAGCAGTGCGTTGCGGAAGGCACCATGGAGGGCACCGGCGCCCAGTCTCCCGCCACCATCGGCAAGGTGACCATCGAAACCGCCTACAAGCTGCTTGAGGGCGAAACCTTCGATGAGAAGATCTATATCGAATCGTTCATCATCAACAGCGACAACATCGACGAGTACAGCCTGGACGGCTGGCAGTAAGGCTGGCAGGCTCTGCCGTTGTCGCACGGTGACGTGCGGCAACGGCAGCTTCCTTTCCCCCCAAATAACCGGCGGCCTCCGGCGATCCGCAGGCCGGTAAGGAAGAGAGGTCTCTATGGAACAATATCCGCTTCTGGCCATGCGCAACATCAGCAAATCCTTTCCGGGCGTCAAGGCGCTGGACAACCTGAACTTTGACCTGCGCAGCGGCGAGGTGCACGGGATTCTGGGCGAGAATGGCGCTGGCAAATCCACGCTGATCAAGGTCCTGGGCGGCATTTACCATCCCGAACAGGGCGAGATCCTCATCAATGGCCAAAAGGTAAGTATTCAGAGCGTGATGGCCGCCAAGGCACAGGGTATCTCGATCATCCACCAGGAGCTGATGCTGGTACCTCACATGACCGTGGCTGAAAACATCTACCTGACCCGTGAACCCAAAACGCATTCCGGCCGCATTGACAAGGCGAAAATGAACGCCGACGCTCAGACCATCCTGGACGGCCTGGGCACCCAGATCCGCGCGGATACGCTGGTGGGCAGGCTCAGCATCGCCCAGCAGCAACAGGTGGAAATTGCCAAGGCACTGTCCATGAACGCCAAGATTCTGGTCATGGACGAGCCCACCTCCTCGCTGACCGAAAGCGAGGTCGGCGTCCTGTTTCAGATCATGCGCAGGCTCAGGCAGCAGGGTGTGGGCATCATCTACATATCGCACCGCATGGCGGAGCTGTTTGAAATCACGGACCGCATTACGGTCATCCGGGACGGCCGCTTTATCGGCACGTGCGTAACCAGCGAAACCGATGCGGACTCCCTGATTGCCATGATGGTTGGCGCAAAGCTGGAAAGCTTTTATACCTTTACAAAACGCACTTTCGGCGAGGTAGCTCTCGAGGTCAAAAACATCCGGCGCAAGGGCGTGCTCAACGATGTCAGCTTCTCCGTCCGCGAGGGCGAGGTGCTGGGCTTTGGCGGCATCGTGGGCGCGGGCCGCTCGGAGCTCATGCGCTCCATTCTGGGGCTGGACCCGCTGGATGGAGGCGAAATCTACGTTGGCGGCAAGCGCCTGGAAAAGCCGTCTCCCCGGACGGCCCAGCACATGGGGCTGGTGCTGGTGCCCGAAAACCGCAAGCTGGAGGGGCTGGTGCTCAACAATTCGGTGGAGTTTAATGCCACCCTTGCCGTACTGGACGAGTTCATCTCCCCCAAAGGATTATCCAAGCAGAAACGCAAGGCCATTGTGGACCGGTATGTGGACATGCTGTCCATCAAGACGTCCTCAAATGACAAGCTGGTCTGCCAGCTGTCCGGCGGCAACCAGCAAAAGGTGGTCATCGCCAAATGGCTGGCCGCCAAACCCAAAGTGCTGATTCTGGACGAGCCCACCCGCGGCATCGATGTCGGCGCGAAGGCGGATATCTACAAGATTATCGACAGACTGGCCCAGCAGGGAATCGCCATTATCATCATTTCATCCGAACTCAACGAAGTCATCAACATCTGCGGTCATGTGGCCGTCATGTTTGCGGGCCGCATCAACAAGATTCTCGATAAAAGCGAGGCAACGCAGGAAACCATCCTCAAATACGCCACAGGGAGTGTAGACGAAAATGCGTGACCAACAGCCAAAAAACAGCTTCTACTCAAGAACGCAGAGCATCCCTGTCGTCAGGGGCGTGGCCGCATATGCCCACCGCAATCTGGGCATCCTCTGCGGACTGATCGCGTTGTGTATTTTCCTGAGTGTTTCGACCACCACGTTCGCTACCAGCGGCAACATTCTCAACATCCTCAGGCAGATCACCACCAACGTATGCCTCACCATCGGCATCATGATGGCGATTCTGCTGGGCGGCATTGACCTGACAGGCGGCGCAATCATTGCGCTGTCAGGCTGCGTGGCGGCCAAGTCCATCATGGACTTCGGCCAGCCGGTGGTCGTGGGCATCCTGCTGGGACTGGGCGTCGGCCTGTTCTTCGGCCTGCTCAACGGCGTCATCATTGCCTACACGGACATGCCTCCCTTTATCGTCACACTCGCCATGCAGAATATCTGCCGCGGAGCAGCGTACCTCTATGCCGACGGAAACCCCATCCGCATCTCCAACGATGCCTTTGAAACCATCCGCATGGGCTACCTGTGGGGCATCCCGCTGCCGGTGATCTATTCGGTGATCCTGCTGTTTATTACCTTCTGGATACTCACGCAAACCAAGATAGGCCGCGAAATCTACGCGGTGGGCGGCAACCGCGAAGCTGCCCGCTTCACCGGCATCAATATCAACCGGGTGCAGATCTTTGTCTACAGCTTCAGCGGCCTTCTGGCGGCCGTGGCGGGCATTGTGCTGGCCTCCGGCATGGCATCCGGCCAGCCGGGCACCGGCGTAGGCTATGAGACCGACGCGGTGGCTGCGGCCGTGCTGGGCGGCGCCAGCATGAGCGGCGGCGTGGGAACCGCCGGCGGCATGATTATCGGCATTCTGGTCATCGGCGTGCTCAACAACGGCCTGAACCTGCTGCATGTCAACTCCTTCTGGCAGTACGTGGCGCGCGGCGTGGTGATTATCCTGGCCGTGTACGTCGACCTGCTCAGAAAGCGTAAGGAATACCGCTGATGGCAGGTGAGTGGCAATGATCTATACGGTTACGTTTGCGCCGGCGCTGGACTATGCGCTCTGGCTGGATCGGATGATCCCGGGTGAAGTCAACCGTGCGCAGCGCACGCGCCTGTTTGTGGGCGGCAAGGGCATCAACGTGTCCCTGGTGCTCCGGGAGCTGGGCATACCGAGCGTATGCCTGGGCTTTGCGGCCGGTTTCACGGGCTCGGAGATCGTGCGCCGCCTTCGCCAGGAGGGCCTGAACGAGCAGATGGTGCGGCTTGAAAACGGCCTGTCCCGGATCAATGTCAAGCTCAAGGGCGCGGAGGAAACCGAGATCAATGCGTCAGGACCGGCTGTGGATGAGGCGGCCATGCATGCCTTTTTGCGCCGGCTGGAGGCGCTGGGCCCCGGCGACGTGCTGGTGCTGTCCGGCGGCGTGCCCCAGGGCGCGGAGGAAACGCTGTATGCGAGGCTAAACCGCATGGCCGCCGCGAAGGGCGCGGAGACGGTCGTGGACGCAACGGGTGCACAGCTGATCCATGCGCTGGCGGAAGGCCCCATGCTCGTAAAACCCAACCTGCGCGAGCTGGAGGCGGCAACCGGCGGTCCCATCCGCACGCTGGCCGCGCTGGCGGAACGGGCGGAGGGCCTGCGGCGGCAGGGCGCCCGGAACGTGCTGGTATCGCTGGGCGCCGAAGGGGCCCTGCTGGCCTGCGATTCGGGGGTGTACCGCTGCGCGGCGCCAAAGGGAACCGTGCTTGGCACCACGGGTGCGGGGGACACCATGGTAGCGGCCTATCTGTACGCCGCCCGGCTGGGGCTCGAAGATGCCCGGCGTCTGCGGCTGTGTGTGGCAGCCGGCAGCGCGACCGCCTTTTCCGAGGCGCTGGCCGCAAAAGATACCGTGGAAGCGATTCTCAGACGCACACCGATGCCCGAACGCGTATCGGTGAAAAACAAATTCTGAAGCTGTTGTGAGGGTGTTGGATGATGGATACCAAAACGCTTCTGCCTTTGGACGAGCCTTTGAGTCAGGCACGCGTGGACTGGCTCAGCGCCGTTTCGCTTAAATTGCGCGGGGAGGTTGTGGAGCTGATCGACCATGCGGGATCGGGGCATATCGGGGGCTCCATGTCAAGCCTGGATGTGCTGGTGATGCTCTATGCGACGGCGAACATTACGCCTGCCAACATGGAATCTCCCGACCGCGACCGCATCATCATCAGCATGGGCCATATTTCTCCGGCGGTCTATTGCGTGCTGGCGGCATTCGGGTTTGTGGACCGTGAGGCGCTGTTCAGCCAGTACCGCCGCGAGGAAGGCGTGTTTGAAGGCCATCCCAGCAATCTGGCACCCGGCGTGGAGTGGTGCAACGGCTGCCTGGGGCAGGGTCTGTCGCAGGGCGTGGGTACGGCGCTTGCGCTTGGCCTTCGCAAAAGGGAAGGCGCGCATGTCTATGTGCTCATGGGCGACGGCGAGCAGAGCAAGGGCCAGCTTCAGGAGGCAATCGAGCTGGCGGCCAAGTACCGCCTGTCCCGCCTGACGGCCATCGTGGATATGAACGGCCAGCAATCCAGCGGTACGACGCAGCAGGTCAATGACGTGCCGGTGGCGCGGCGCTACGAGGCGGCCGGCTGGCAGGTGATCCATGCCGACGGGCATGACTTTGAATCTATCCGCCGCGCGCTGCTGGCGGCCCGTCAGGCCGACCGGCCCGTGTGCATCCTGGCCCATACGGTCATGGGCAAAGGCATTCCCGGCATCGAAAACGACTGGCATTATCATGGCCAGCGGCTTACGCAGGCGCAGGTTGCGGCGGCGATGGAGCACTTTGCGCTTGAGGCCCGCAGGCTGCCCGGCGTCAAGCTGCCGCTGCGGCCCTGGCAGGGCGCGCAGCGCCGCAGGCCGTTTGAAGCTGCGCCGCCGCTGAAAGGCCTTACGGCGTTTCGCACCTACGGCGGGAACGATGTGCTGGATGGACGGAAAGCCTGCGCCAATGTGCTGACGGATCTGGCCTCTGTCAATTCGGCGGGGAGCCTGTGCGTGCTGGACTGTGACCTGGCCAGCGGCCTGGGAATCGCCCGCCTCAATGAGGTGTGCCCCGGGACGCTGATTGAATGCGGCATTCAGGAGCATAATGCCGCATCCGTGACGGGCGGACTGGCTTCCTGCGGCATCCGGGCGTTTTTCATGGACTTTGGCGTGTTTGCGCTCGCCGAACCCTTCAATCAGCTGCGGGTGCTGGACCAGAACCACATCCCGTTCAAGATCATCGCAAGCCATTGCGGCGTGGACGTGGGGCAGGACGGCAAATCGCATCAGTTCATCGACTGCATCGCGCTGGCCAACGCCCTGTTGAATACGGAGCTGATTCTGCCGGCTGACCCCAATCAGGCCGACCGGGCGCTTCGATATCTGGCGGGCACGGACCGGCCCGGCATTCTGGCGCTGCCGCGCTCCAACCTGCCGGTGCTGACCGGCGAGGAGGGTGAGTTGCTGTTTGGCGGGCAGGAGCCCTTTGAATATGGCAAGGCGGACTGGCTTTGCCGTGGCCGGGACGCAACCATTCTGACCTATGGAATCATGGCGCACAGGGCGCTGGAAGCCAGCCGGGCGCTGCGCGGGCAAGGCATCTCATGCGGCGTGCTCAATGTGAGCTGCCCCAAGGCGCTGGATGAAGAAAAGCTGCTGGAGGCGGCAGCCACGGGGCTGATTCTGGTGGCGGAGGATCATAACCTCGCCTCCGGACTGGGCAGCATGGTGGGTGCTTTCCTGGCGGAACGGGGCGTTCGGTGCGCGTTCCGGCGCATGGGCGTAACGCGCTATGGCATCTCCGCTTCGCCGGAAAAACAGTTTGAGCTGCAGCGGCTTACGGCCGGTGATCTTGCGCGCGCCGTCCGTAAATTTTGCACTGGAAAGGACGAGGGGCATGAGCCTACTGGGCATTGATCTGGGAACAAGCAACTGCAAGTGCGTTGCCTTTCGGGAAAATGGCGATGTAATCGTGCAGTCGTCCGTATCCTATACGCCGTACAGCAAGCATCCCGACTGGATGGAAATCGATGCGGAGGTATTCTGGGATGCCTTTGTGAAAACGGTACGGACCGTATCCGCCTGGTTGTCGGATGATCCGGTTACGGCTCTTGCCATCAGTTCTCAGGGCGAAACAATCATTCCCGTGGACCGCAGCGGCATCCCCGTATGTCCGACGCTGATGAACGCCGACAACCGCGCCAAACCCCAGATTGAAGAGCTGGAGCACCGGCTGGGCAGACGCCGCATCTACGATATCACGGGCCTTCCGCTGGATACCACCTTTGGCGGCACCAAGATGATGTGGCTGAGGGAAAATCAGCCGGATGTCTACGCCAGAACGGCCAAGTTCCTTTCCTGCGAGGATTTCATTCTCATGCGGCTGGGGCTGGGCGCCTATTCGAGCAAATGCCTGTGCTGCCGCACTCTGCTTATGGACGTCAGGCGCAGGGAGTGGTCGCGTGAGATGCTGGACGCCATGGGCATTGACCCGGGCAAACTGAGCGAGCCGGTTTCCTCCGGTCAGCTGATCGGCCGGCTGGATGCGCAGACGGCGGCCATCCTGGGCCTGCATGAAGGCGTGGGCGTGGCTGCGGCCGGACATGACCAGTGCTGCAGCATCCTGGGGTCCGGCGTGACACGCGACAACACCGCCAGCGATGCCGCCGGCACCTACGAGGGCGTGTCCCTGCTGACCAACACGGCCGATACCTCTGATTTTGCCTTTGAAAGCGGCATCAACACCTACTGTCACCTGTTTGACGACCAGTTCCTCTCTCTGGCCTTTTTCCCATCGGGCTTTGCGATGAACTGGATGATGGATCTGCTCAGATACAACAATGCGCCCACGACCAAGGGCGAGCTGTTTGCCCGGCTGGACGCCGAGGTGGCCACGCTGGGCGACGGCCCCACCGGCGTGTTCGTGCTGCCGCACTTTGTGGGATCGTGCAGCCCCTACTATGACCGTCGGGCCACCGGCACCGTCGTAGGCCTCACCCCCAATGCAAGCCCGGTGGTGCTCTACAAGGCCATATACGAGAGCATCGCCTATGAGTTTGCCGCCATGACGCGCCTTCTGTCCCACCTGGGCGAATACGAGGCCGTGCATATCAGCGGCGGCGGCTCCAAGTCGGATTTTACCCTCAGGCTTCGCGCCTCCATTTCGGGCAAAAAAATCTGCCGCGCATCGTCCTCCGATTCGGTCTGCCAGGGCGCGGCAATGCTGGCCGGCATGGCCACGGGCGTGTACCGTGACCGTGACGACGCGGTGAAAAAGGCCATTCGGCTGAGCCATTACTTCCTGCCTCAGCAGGCAGTCAAGGAGGCCTACCGGAACTGCGAAGCGATGTACCATGAGATCTACCGGTCGCTCACTCCCGTGCGGGACCGGTGGCGCGATATTGTGTGATTTGTAAGGAGGAACATCATGCGGGAATATCATGTGGGCGTTATCGGATACGGCTTTATGGGAAAGACGCATACGCACAGCTATAAGACCATTCCCCTGTATTACACCAATTTGCCCTTTACCATCCGGCTGGAGGGCATCTGCGATACGGTGCCCGGCGTGGCCGAGGAGGCCCGGCAGATGCAGGGCTTTGCCTACGCCACCACCGATCCCGAGCGCATCATCAGCGATCCCAACATTGACATTGTGAGCATCTGCACGCCCAATGTGTTCCACAAGGATCTTGTGCTGCGGGCCCTGCGGGCGGGCAAGCACGTGTACTGCGACAAGCCGCTCACGGCCACTGCCGAGGAAAGCCGCGAAATTCTTGAGGCGCTGCCTTCCTTTGCCGGGCAGACCACCCAGGTGGCCCTGCAAATGCGCTTCTATCCTGCTGTGATGCGGGCCAAGGAACTGATCCGCGAAGGACGCATCGGCCGGGTGTTCCTGTTTCAGTGCGATTACCTGCACTCCTCCGGCATCGACCCCAACAAGACGCTCAGCTGGAAGCAGAACAGGGCGTTTGGCGGCGGCGGCGTGCTGCTGGACCTGGGAGCGCATGCCTATGATGTGATGTATCACCTGCTGGGCGAATATCAGAGCGTCTATACCATGACGGACATCGTCTATCCCACCCGGCCGGGCAGCGACGGCGCGCCCGTCAAGGTAGAGGCCGAGGATACCGCGCTGACCATTGCGACCATGCACAGCGGCGCCATGGGCAAGATTCTGGTCAGCAAGGTGGCGACGGGCTCCATGGATGAGCTGCGCATCGAAATTCATGGCGAAAAGGGCGCTCTGCGCTTCAACACCATGGACCCCGGTTATCTGGAGTTTTACGACGCCACAAAGCCGGACAATCCCCTGGGCGGCGAAGCCGGTTTCACGCGCATCGACTGCCACCAGAAATATCCCGAACCGGGCGGACATTTCCCCAACCCCCGGTTTGCCATCGGCTTCCTCCGGGCGCATGCGGCCAGCATGTATCAGTTCCTGGAAAACGTGGACCGGGGCCAGCCCTCCTCGCCGTCCTTTGAAGAGAGCGCCTATATCCAGCAGGTGATGGAGGCCTGCTATCAGTCGGCGGAAAAAAACGCTTGGGTCACCCTGTAAACGGGAAAGGAGACGTGCAAAATGATCGAAACCCTGGGCCTTTTGCATATTGGCATGCCGGTGGTGAGCACAAAGGACGCCATCCGCTGGTATGTGGACAATATGGGATTTGAGTTGGCCTACGAAACCGTGTATCGCGGACACGAGATCGCAGAAAACGTCGCCTTTGTGCGCAAGGGCGACGTGATGCTGGAGCTGTACGAGTTCCTTGGCGGACCTCAGCGCGAGGAGGTCATTCGCTCGCCCAAGCTGATTGACCATGTGGCCTATCGCGTGGCAGATGTGGAAAAGGCCTACGCCGAAGCGCTCCGTCTGGGCCTGAACATCAAAAAGGAGATTCAGGACCTGGATTTCTGGGAAAACGGATGCCGTTACTTCATGGTTACCACAGCCAACGGGGATACCGTGGAATACATGCAGATGCTCTGATGCGATATACGAAAGGGGCGTGCCCGCCGATTGCCTGCGGACACGCCTATTTTGCATTCTTCCGGATCTGCGCCTCCAGAGCAACCGCCCTTCCTATTCGGAGCCCATTCAGGGCGGCATGTCCCTGGCAGAGATGCCTGTCTCCCTGCGCGGGGCGAAGGGGGGCCATTGCCCTGCCTGTGGAACCGGAGGCGTCACAGGTTGAGCAGCGCAAGCGCGGCAAGGATCATGCCCATGGCCAGGGTCTGGCGGCGGCTGAGCCGCTCGTGAAACAGCCAGACACCCAGCAGGGCGATCAGCACGATGGTGCCCACGCTGTAGGTGGGGTAGGCGATGACGGCAGGCACATCGTTGAGCGAAAGCAGCAGAAAACGGGAGGAGAAGTAATTGGGCGCGCCAATGAGCAGGCCAAAGAGGAGGTCGGCTCCGGTGAGCGACTGACGCCGGGCGATGCACACGGCCACGCAAAGCAGCAGGGCGGTGACGAAGGTGATGAGCAGAAAGGTGTCCTTGAGCGGAGCCTGTCCGAGCGCCTCGAAGATTTTGGCGGTAGCGTCCGTGCTGCCGCCGACCAGCAGCAGGAGCACCAGCCCGGCGCGGCTGGCTGCCTTCTGACTGCCGCGCTCCAGGTTGATCAGCAGGATCGCCAGAAAAGCCAGGAGCATGCCGGCCATTTGCACAGCGCCGGGACGCTCCCCAAAGATCAGCATGGCCATGGCGGTGGGCACGAGCACGCCTAGCTTCATGAAGGTGGCGGAGAGCATCACGCCGTTGCGGGCGATGTTCCATTGGAGCAGCAGAAAGCCGCCCAGATACATTGCGCCGCTGACCAGCCCAAGCCCGACGGTGAAGGCGATGCCCTCCTGCGGCAAGGGCGCCGTTCCGGCGAAGGAGGCGGCCAGAACCGTACACATCAGGTAATTGCACGCAAGCATGCTCGCGCGGTTATGGATGCGCGTTTCGCTCAGCCGCATCAGCACGGACACCAGCATGCTGCTGAGAATTGCCAGAACCAGATAGATCATGGACGAAAATTCCGCCTCCTTCGGATGCCTGTGCGAAAGGATGGGAAAGGCGTTTTGAACCCCAGAAAAAAACGGCGTTCAGCCGCAGGGAGCGTCCTGGTGCCCGCCGCGCTTTTTGACTTTGCAGCCGGGGCTCAAGCCTGACGGGCGTCCCCGGACCTCCCCAGCTCCGCGCCCGCCGCCCGTTCTCAGGTGCCAACGGGAGCATAACGAAAGAAAATCCTCAGTCCCTTGCCTGAGAATTCTTCTGATAGCCGCAGCGGAATCCCTGCGCCCAAAACGGTGCGCTCAACCTGCGGGCCTGCCGGACGGCAGGCATTCGGTTTTTTCCTGCGCCGCCATGGCTTCCTGCATGCCGGATGGCGTCGCCGCCGGGAAGAGTATACCATAACCGGGCGTTGGGGACAACTCCCTGCAGCAGATCGGGGCAGCAAAGCGCGGGCGCGCAGGGCGGGAACCAACGCTGCGTCAGACCGAACACGGATTTGCCGGGCGGAGCGGGAGCAGTACGGGGAAGAGGAGGTATGGGGCGGACCTTGACCGCCCTCCTGCAGGCATGCGCCGCCCTCCTGCAGGCATGCGCCGGGAATTGTTGAAGGAAAATCATTTTCATGCTATAATTTTACACTAACCTTGACAATGCGGATGGCGGGCGTCCTCCTGCACGGAAGCGAAGGTGGCGAGATGATGCTTTGCATGATATGCGACGATCAGAAAAGCGAGCTTGAGACGGTACAAAAGCTCGTTGCGGGCTATGCGGAAGCGCATCCGGATTTGCTTCTTTCCGTTCGCTACTTTTCCAGTCCGTTTGATATGCTGGACGAAATAGACAGAAGCGGCGCTCCGGATATTGCGCTGCTGGATATTGCATGCCCGGTGTTCTTGGCACTGAGGTCGCGCGGGAAATCCAGCGCAAAAGACAAGATGTAACCGATATTGTTTTCCTGACCAACAGCCCGGACTTTGCGGTAGAGGCCTTTGCTCTGCATGTAGACGACTATCTCACAAAGCCCTACACGAAAAAGAGACTGGTGGATACGCTTGACCGGGTGATGGAAAAAAGGCGCCGGCGTCTGTATATCCCCCTTCAATGCGGGAATGAAATTCATCGGATTGATTTATACTCCGTTACCTATGTGGAAGCCAGGGATCACATCCTGGAAATCCATTTGAAATCGGGAAACTGTCTTAAAACGCGCATGACGCTGACGGAACTGAAGAAACGGTTTCGGGGCGCCAGCGGCTTTGCGGCACTGGGTGCCTCGTATATCGTCAATCTGCGCTGCGTGCAAAGCCTGCTCCCGGCTGCGGTGGTAATGGCAGACGGAGAGACGGTCCCCGTGCCGAGACGGCTGCGCAGCGAGGTGAAACAGCAGTACTTTGATTTCTATACAAAGGAGGCAACCGGGCGGTGATTCATGATGCAGCGATGGTGGGACTGCTGGCTCTGACACACGTCTGCTGTCTTGCCGTCATGACCGAGCGGAAATATTCGCCTGGGAAAACCGTGGCGGCCTATGCGGCGTTTGCCGCATATTGTATCGGCTGGACGCTGATTGTTTCGGCGTGGATCGGCGCAGAGTCACCGTATGCGGCGCCTGCTATGTTCTCCGCCACCATCGTTGCCGGGTTTTTCGTTTTTGTCCTGACCTCGTCGGATGCGCTGTGCAAGAAGCTATTTTTGTTTATCAGCTATTCCAATCTGTTCTGTATCCTCCACTGCACGGCGGTCCTGATCGCCGATGCGCTGGTTCCCTCGCTGTCGGACATCGAAATGCAGTATGCAAGGAATATCACCAGAACGTTGCTGTATATTCCGGCTGTACTGACGTATCTGACGCTTTTCCGTCCCCGCATACGGACGGTCCCGGTAAAAAAGAGGCGGACCTGGTATTCCATTTCTCTGGTTTCCCTGCTGTTCCTGGCGGCTTTTGCCTCTTTTGTGGTGCTTTTCTATCCGCATGGCGGCCATAAAGATGAAAACATATTTTTGTTTGCCGTTGTTGTGCTGATTTATGGCTCGGTGCTATGGGTGATCTTCGAAACGGTTCAGTATATGAGCGATGAAAGCAGCATGGAGCTTATCGGCAAAAATATCGAATACCTGCAAGGGCAGCTTGCGCTCGCCAGAGAGGGGGAAATGACCCTCAGAACCATCCGCCACGATTTCCGGCATCACAATCAAAATATCGTGGCGTTGCTGCAAAAGGGCGAAAGCAGAGAAGCCCTGCGCTATGTGGAGCAATATAACGAGAGCCTGGACACGGCAAAGCCGAAGGTGTTTTGTCCACATGCCACGGTCAATGCCATCCTCAGCAGCTTTTCCATCAAAGCGCAAAAGGACGGCATTGCGGTTTCGGCGTCTGCGGATACGCAGCAGGATTCGCCCATTGCAGACATCGATTTTGCCGCCATTCTTTCCAATCTTCTGGAAAATGCTTTGAACGGCTGCAAGGAATGTGGCTCGCATGGGGAAATTCACGTGGATATCCACACGGTTTCGGACAAGACCGTGATCGTGTGCCGCAATCCCTGCAAGGCCGGTCTGGCGATTGAAAACGGGATGCTTCGGAAAAAAGGCACTGGGATCGACAGCGTTGTTCTTGCTGCCAGAAAATATGGAGGGAATATCCGCTATCAGCTGGAGGGGGAAACCCTGACCGTGTGCATTATCCTGAGCGCTTAACCAATTGCGACGCAAAAACAACCAATGACGGCAAAGCCATCCGAAAAGGGTGGCTTTTTCGATATCATACATACTCGTTTGGGGCTGTGCCTGTACTGTCGGGATACAATGTTCAGGCCTCACGGCTGCAACGCGTTTCCAAAAACATACCATAAACGATTTTCAAAACACAGGCGAAGTTCGTTTTTGAGATGGTCGCGTTCCCACCCCAAATGGGTCGCCGCTTGAAAATCTGTTTCGGGTGAGACGTTTGCAGCGGAGGATGCGAGCGCTTCCCCATACAAACCAAGGTCAGGGCGCTGGCGTGCTTTTCTTGACCAGGGAAAAAAGATCATTTCGAGGAGGTTTTTTTCTTGATAGCAAGACCGTTCGTCGCTCTGATGGCCCCAGTGCTGGTGATTGCAATTCTGATATTCTGCGGTACAGGGAGCCGTGCGCTCGCAGAAGAGCTTGACATTGCCCAAGGAACCATCTATATCACGGAGACGGGCTATCAGCAGGGAACGTCGCAGACCCCATCTATTGGCCCCTACATCATCAGCGGTACGGGCAGCGAGTCCATTGTGATCCAGAGCGGAACGCAGGATATCACCATCTCCAACCTGCAAATCACAGCATCCGGCAAGCCTGCCATCCGGGTTGAGGCGGGCGCGACGCTTCGCCTGACGGTCGTGGGCGAAAACCGTCTCACCGGCGGCAGCGGCTTTGCCGGTATATGCGTAGCGCCCGCCTATGACTCCGATTGGAATTATGACACGGATGCCAGCGGAAAGTTGTATCTTTTCGGAGACGGCACGCTCAACGTTGAGGGCGGCGATGGAGACGCTGTAGGCGGCACCTACGGCGGAGGCGCAGGCATCGGCGGAAATGGCGAGGACCAGCACGGCGGCGACAGCGTCGATTTCGGACTGGTCTGCGTCACGGAGGGCTTCACCGGCATCCTCGACGCCTCCGGCGGCACGGCCTCCGCTTATGTAGATGGCGAAAACGCCTTCGGCGGCGGGGCCGGCATCGGTTCCGGCGGCTTCAACATGGGCTACATCAACAATTATACGGACATCAGCCCCTACTACTGGGGCGAGGTTGTGGGCCGCATCGAACTGCACGGAGGAACCATCCGCGCCACGCCGCCGGGAACGGCGCGGGCATTGGCGGCGGTGGCGGACAGGGCGAGGACACGGCCTCCTCTCAAATTTCCATTCTCATTTCCGGCGGCAGCATCATCGCGGAAGGCGGAACGCTGGGTGCGGGCATCGGCGGCGGAGCCATCTGCGACGGTGGCCGTATTCGGATTTCGAGCGGCTCTATCTCCGCAACGGCAGGACCGTCTGAAGACCCCATGGGCGCGGCCGGCATCGGCGGCGGCAACAACAGCTCCGTCCAGGAAGTCAGCATAACCGGCGGAACGGTCATCGCCAGGGCGAGCGGCGGCGCGGCCGGCATCGGCGGTGGAACCAATACCTCCTACAGCCCTGTTCATTATGGGGATATGGATGGACAGGTCAGTCCCGATAGAAGCGGCAGCATCTCCATTTCGGGAGCGGGGACTTCCGTTGCGGCACACGGCGGCACCGGCCGGGGATACTCCGGAAGTTATGGCGGCGCCGGCATCGGTTCGGGTTATCCGGTCGCAAATCAAAATCGAAGCGTTGCCTTCAAAATTTCCATTACAAACGGCGCTTCCGTACGCGCCTACGGCGGCTATCATTCGCAGGCCATCGGCTATGGCTACCGGCCGACGGATTATACCGGCTATGGCATTACGCTGGAGCTGGATGACAGCATCTTCTTATGGGCGCAGAATGTGGACTACTATCAGCCCGCGCTGGTGGCGGTCACGAACTACGATGACGCCCCCATCAGCTATTCCAGCACCAGCCGTTATCTGACGGCTTATACGGACGTAGATAAAAATGCCTCAGCTCCCGCAAGACATCAGGCGCCCGGCTACCTGGGCAAACCGTCCGCCGGAGTCGATGAGACGCTTGACTGGAAATTCGATTCCATGGCAAACAACGTCAGGGTCGGCCCCGTGACCGTGATCGACCAGGTGTTCGGCCTCAACGGCAACTGGGCAACCCTGTGCGAGCTCAAACCGGTCGTCATTTCTCTTGCGGATATTATCATCTATGTGGGTGGCGCAGGTTATGAGAGCGTGGTCACTGATTTGGGCGGCAATGTGGTCAATACGGCCAGCGACGGTCTGCCCGAGCCCGGTTTCATCATAGAGCTGCCTCTGGATGTTGACCAGGCCCTCAAGACGGCGGTCGGTGCGCCGCTGGATGAGCCGCTTGATCTTTCGGACTACCTCAGCTTTGCCTATTCCGATGCCGCGGGCACGACAAGGACGTGGTCACTGGAACGCTACGACGCAAAAGAAGGAAACAGCAGCATGGCCGATGGACGGTACATTTACCGCATCGTACCGGCGAAGGGGCAGGATCCAATCCGGCTTGCATTCACCGATGAGGAGGGGCACAGGAGCAACAGCGACGACTTTGAAATCGAACTGGAGGATCTCTATCAGATTTACGACATGACCATCTACGCAGGAGCGCTGAATGCTGATTTCTTCAGAGCGGTCATCACCTTCCCCGACAAGCGTATACGCGAGATGAAGGTTGGCGTCCAATCGGCGAAACTGACCATCCGCGGTGTGACGCTTGATGAAGATCCCACGACGATCCTCCGCACGGAAGCGCCCACAGAGCCTGTGGACAATTTTACCGCGCAGGTTGAGCCGGATACGCTGTTCTACATCAACAAGAGCCCTCTGGAGGTAGAAAACTACAACGCGGTAAAGCTGCTGGCGGATGAGATTGTGAGCGAGGCGCAGGCGCCGCTGCACCAGAATGCGCTCGAGGCGTTTTCCTCCCGAATCACGCAGGAGTATCAGGTGGAATTCCGTTACCTTGACCTGGTGGACACCAGCAACGGAAACGTCTGGGTTACCGCCAGCAACCCTGTGGACATCTATTGGCCCTATCCGGAGGGAACGGACCAGAATACGGACTTTTTCATCGTTCACTACTATGGGCTTGACCGAAATGACGATGATGCGCTGCCGGATGGCGATTACACCATGCTCCTGCACGCTGCCGATGAAAGGACCCTTGCAAATACGCCATATGGGATTCACATAAGGGTAAATGAGTTTTCTCCCTTTGCGTTATTCTGGAAGAATGAAAACGGCCCGGTGAACCCTGTCGATCCCGGGGATAACGTGGACATTTCCAGCCAACCGCCCAAAACCGGCGATGCGGCGGACCTGGCGTTCTGGATCGTGCTTGCACTCGGCTCCCTGATCGGGATGCTCCTGCTGCTTTTCAAGGCCCACGGAAGAAGAGGATGGTAGGGGACCCTGCGATGGAAATGGGGGACAAAACTGCAGCCTCTGTGGGATGCGATCGCATTTTTCAGCCAGCTGCGCACTTCGGGGAGCGTGGCTGACTCATACGGCCCCATTGCAGGAGACTTGAGCAGCCTCAATCATCGGAGACGGGCTTTTTCGACACCCTACGTCCGGCCCTTTGTGCCGCCCGGCCAGTTCCCATTTTTCTTCCGGCTTGCCCCAGTCAAGACCGGATTGTGCTTGCCCGGTAAATCTCCCCCTTCGTTTGACTTCTTCCCCCCTGGAATGCCGGCAACCTGTGTTGCACACGCCTGCAGCCTGCGCGGCCCAGGCGTGACCCTCTGCCTTTACAAACCCTTCCGCCTCCTATATAATAAAAAATAAGCATCCTTTGGGGAAAGGCGGGGACGGTATGGGGGTCACGGTCAATGAAATCGCCAAAATCTGCGGCGTTTCCCGCACAACGGTGCTGCGCGCGCTCAACAATCAGTCCCGCGTGAGCGACAGGACGCGCCGCCGGGTGCTGGAGGTGGCAAAGGAGCTTGGCTACCGGCCTAACCTGCTGGCCCGCAGCCTCAACACCGGCCGCACGATGACGCTGGGCATCGTGGCTATCAACATGGATAACCTGATCTTTGTCCAGACCCTGAGTGCGATTAATACGGAGGCACAGCGCAAGGGGTACTCGCTCAACATCGCCCTGCATGGACAGAGCAGCGAGGCCGAGATGCAGCGCATCCGCGACTTCACCGACCGCCGCATGGAGGGCATTTTGCTTAGCCCCATCAGCAAGGGGCCGGAGTTTGAGCAGTTTCTGCTCTCCCTGGGCACCCCGGTGGTGTGCATCGGCAATTATGTCTCCGAGCAAATCTCCACGGTCATGATCGACGAGGAGCTCGCCGCGCGCGAGGCGGTGCGGCTTATCGCCTCCAAGGGTTATCGGCGCATCGTGTTCGTCTGTCCACCGCTGGCCTACGAAAGCCAGCAGAACATCTACTCCCACATCCAGCGCAAGCACGGCCTGGAGGTCGAACTGGCGCTGCATCCGGAGATTTCGTACCAGATCATCGCGGCGGATGACTATGTTCAGCAGCTCTCGCCTGTCCTCAAGACCCTAGGCGACGTGCGTACAGCCATCCTCTGTTCGGGGGATATCTACGCCCTCAACATCATGCGCTACTTCAAGGCCCACAAGATCAAAACTCCGCGCGACGTGGGCATCATGGGTTTTGACAACATCAGCATCCTGGAATACATCGTCCCGCGCCTGACCACCGTCTCCACCAATGTCGAAAACGTGGCCGTGGTCGCCGTCAACGAGCTCATCTCCCAGATCGAGGGAGACCAGACCGTGGCAAAGAAAATCGTTCTTCCGCACAAAATTCTCGATATGGAAACCCTGTAAAAAAGCGGCCGCTCCCCGGAAAGGGGAGCGGCCCAGAACGTTGAATAACCCCTGATTTTGGAGAAAGCCGCGTTTCTTGCGCCCTTCGGACGCTCGCGAAAATGCTGCGGCATAAGGCTTTGGGGCTCTGCCCTAAACCCCGGCAGGCGCAAAGGGAAGCGTCAGCCCTGAGGGCTGTTGCGCCAGGAGTAAAGTGACCCGCAGGCGCGAGCAAATCAAGGGCCGCGCGCGGCCAGCGCGCACAGCGCCGGTATTTGCCAGGAGAGGAAAGCGGCGCAGACCAGGCGGAAAAGGTCGCCGGGGGCGAGCTTTTTTGGTACGCTAAAGGACGCATCCCGTTCCCGACAGACAGCATGCGTCCTTGAATGCGTTTTTTTGAGGCCTGCTTCAAAATGGGCGGAAGGATTCCCGGCATGAAAGCGTCTGTCCTCCGCCGTGATGCCTGTCAGACTCCCCGTATACCGCATCCCAATCCGGGGGCAAAGCTTTGGCCCGCGGTATGCAGGGGCCGGCCTCGTCAGTCAAGAGAAAGGTTGTTTTCGTAGGAGAAGCAGGGACGGTCATCCTGCCAGGTGACCTTCATGAGATAGCAGTGGCGGTTTGGATCGTAGAGCGGATCGCCGGTGATCTCGTCGTACTGGCGGGCGTGGTAGGCCATGAGGGTGTTGCCCGCGTCGTCAAGGAAGAAGGAGTTGTGTCCCGGACCGTAGAGGCCTTTATCCGCATCGGTGCACAGCACGGGCTGGCGCGCCTTGCGCCAGGCGTTGGGATCAAGCAGGTCCGCCCCGGCGGAAGCGCACAGCAGCCCGATGCAGTAGCACGCGCCCGTGGCGCTGGCCGAAAAGCTGATGTAGACATGGTCTTTGCCCGGAAGGAAGAAGGGACCCTCGTTCACCCAGAAGTCCTCCCGCTCCCAGTCGTAGGAGGGGGTGGAGAGCAGCACCTGCGGCGTCTTGAAGGAGAGCGGGGAGTACATCTCCGCGATGTAGAGGTTGGAGATCTTCTTGCCGAGGTTAACCTTCTCGGCCCACACACCGTAGCGCCGACCGCCATGCTCAAAGACGGTCAGGTCGAGGGAGAAGTCGTTGAAGCTGAAATCGTCCGCCCGCCGGGGCATGCCCTCTTCGCGCCAGGCATCCGTGAGCGGGTCGGTCCCCTCGCAGCGCAGCACGTAGGGGCGGATGTTCCACACATCGTCGATGTCGCCGGCGGCAAAGTAGAGGTACCACGCTCCGTCCAGCCAGTGCAGCTCCGGCGCCCAGACATGGCAGCTCATCGGCCCCCGCGCGTGGCGCTCCCACACGGTCGTCTCCGGAGCGGTGCGCAGGCCCGCAAGCGTGTTCGAGTGGCGCAGAACCACCCGGTCATACTGCGGAACGGAGGCGGTGAAGTAGTAGCTGCCGTCGGTGTGGTGCAGAATATAGGGATCGGCCCGCTGCTCGATGAAGGGGCGGTTGAAGGCCGTGTGGCGGATTTGATCGCTTCGCATAAAAAACCCTCCCGATATGATTTGGCGTATACGTGTACGCAACTGATGGCGACATTATAGCATTTTCAGGGCCCGGCGTCAATCGCTCCGCAGGGGAGGCGGATGCTTCAATTTCCTGGTATTCGTCCGACTATTCTGGAAAACCAGTCTAAAATTTTTTGTGATTCTATTGACAAATCCAACGAGAACAGGTATGCTGTTAATCAAGAGGTTACACGTGTACGCAAATGGAACGCTGTGACCACTCAACAATTTAGAGGAGGCAGCACACATGAAAAGGATTCTTTGTCTGGTACTGGTTGCCATCATGAGCATCGCGGGCGTCGCGGGCGCTGCGGCCGAGGAGAGCAACCCCATTACCATTCAGTTCTGGAACAGCTTCACCGGCGCCGACGGCGACCTGCTGGTGGAGCTGGTGGACCGCTTCAACGCGGAAAACAAGTGGGGCATCACCATCGAGATGGACATCTCCTCCGGGTTCACCGAGCAGCTCAGCTCCGCGCTGGCCGCCAACGAGGGCCCGGCGCTGGTGCTGTTTTCCACGGCGTTCCGCTTCCAGTACGCCGACTACCTTAAGGACTTGAGCGACATCTTTGAAAAGACCGAACTTGACCGCAACGACTTCATCCCCTCCTATCTGGACTACTGCTCCGAGGGCGACGCTCTGTACCTGGTGCCCTTCCAGATCGTGGGCTATTACCTGATGTGGAACAAGGACCTCTTCACCGAGGCCGGCCTCGACCCTGAAACCCCGCCCCAGAGCTGGGATGAATGGCTCGAATATGCCAAGGCCCTCACCAACGAGGACAAGAACGTCTACGGCTCCGGCATTTCCTACAACTACGCCTACCAGATCGCCCACATCATCCAGCGCTTCGGCGGCCTGGCCGTCACGAGCGAGGACGGTGCCTGGAAGGCCAACTTCGCCGGCAACGAGGGATACGCCGCATTCCTCAACATGTACAAGGAAATGATTACTGCCGGCTACAATCCCATCGACGCTGATACCGATCCCACCTTCACCGCGGGCCAGCTGGGCATGACCGTCACCGGCCCCTGGACCACCGGCGCTCTGGACAGCAACGGCATCAACTACGGCATTGCCCTGGTGCCCGAAGGCATGGCCGGCCCCATGAACTCCGTGGAGGTCATCGGCTTCGCCATCACCAACGTCGTCTCCGAGGAGGAGCAGCTCGCCGCCTACCGCTTCATCGAGTGGTGGAACACCGAGGACGCCGACGGAAACTCCCCCGCGCTGACCTGGTCGCTGGAAAACGGCTTCCCCAGCTACGCCTTCAGCGTGCAGGAGAAGGAAGCCTACAAGAGCAACGAAAAGCTCGTCGTGACCTCCTCCGCCGACCCCTCCCTGCCCTCCGACTTCATCGTGGATTCCAGCTTCGCCGGGACCAACGAGATTCTCAACGACGTCATCCTGCCGCTGATGTCCTCCATCACCTTTGAGGATATCTCCGTGGAGGACGCGCTGAACAACGCGCAGGCCGCCGCCGACGAGATCGTGGCCCGCTACAACTGATTTCCTCCCCTGAAACAGCTTTCTGCGGGCGGCATCTGCCGCCCGCAATGAAATGTGAGGGAGTGAGGCCACATGCCGTGGTACAAGCGCGCATACCAGTACCTAAACCGACCCGGGCGCTGCGCGTACATCTTTCTGGCGCCGTCGCTGATCCTGCTGTTTCTGTTCAACCTGCTGCCGCTGGTGATGGCGTTTGTGCTAAGTCTGTTTGACGCCAATCTTACCCTGTCGCAGATGACCTTCGTGCGCCTTGGCAACTTTGCCGAGGCGTTCGCGGACTCGCGGTTTCTCAATAGCCTGCGCGTGACCGCGGTGCTGACGGTGGTGGAGCTGCCGGTGCAGGTATTCGGCGCAATGATCGTCGCCGCGCTGGTTTCCCGCAACACCCTGCGAAACAAGCTGTTCCGCTCGGTCTACTTCCTGCCGGTGATCTGCTCGGCCACGGCCATCGGCGTCATGTGGAAGATGATCCTGCATTCCAACATCGGCCTGATCACCTACCTTTTGCGCACGATGGGCCTGGGCAAGATCAACTTCCTCAACACCCCCGATCTGACCATCTTCGTGGTGGCCTTCATCTCCATCTGGCGCAGCTTCGGCATCTCTGTCATCATCTACGTGACCGCCATCCAGCAGATCGACACCGCCATGTACGAGGCCGCCGAGCTGGACGGCGCAGGGCGGGTAAGGCAGTTCGTGAGCATCACGATGCCCTCCATCCGGCCCACCTTCTGGTACATCCTGCTCACCCGCTTTGCCGGGTCCCTGCAGATCTTCGACATCATTTACACCACCACCAACGGCGGGCCCAACTTCACCACCGAATCCACCGTCAGCTACATCTATTCCCGCGCCTTCACCTCCGGCGCACGCATGGGCTATGCCTGCGCCATGTCGGTGCTGCTGTTTGCCGTCATCATGCTGGCGACGGTGGTGCTCTACCGCAGGATGAACAAGGAGGATGCGTGATGGAAAGACGAAAATGCACCCCTGCGCAGGCCCTCGCCGCCATTCCGGTGTGGGTGCTGCTGGCTGTGCTGGCGCTTGTGGTGATCGTGCCCATCTCGTGGATTCTGCTGGGCACCTTCAAGCCCGAAAAGGAGATCATCTCCTATCCACCCACCTTCTGGCCCGAAACCTTTACGCTGGAAAACTTCCTGATCGTAGGCAAGCGCATCAAGATCTGGCGCTACATGCTCAATTCCTTCATCTACGCCTTCGGAACCACGGCCTTCGCCGCCTTTGTCAACAGCCTGGCGGGCTACGTCTACGCCCGCTATGAATTCCGCGGCAAGAACGTGTGCTTCCTGCTCACGCTGGCCACGATGATGATTCCCTTTCAGGTCATCATGGTGCCGCTGTTCCTGATCGTGCACAAGATGGGCATGTACAATACCTACTGGGGCCTGATCGTCCCCCGCATCGCCGTGGCGGTGTCCATCTTCATGATGCGCGCGGCCTTCACTGGTCTGCCCAAGGAGCTGGAGGATGCCGCCCGCATCGATGGCGTATCGGAGTTCGGCATCTTCGGACGCATCATGCTGCCACAGGTCAAGCCCGCGGTGATCTGCCTGATCATCCTCAGCTTTAACGGCTCCTGGAATGACCTGCTCTGGCCCATGCTGGTGGCGAGCAACACCAACATGCGCACCCTGGCCAACGGCCTGGCCCTGTTCGTGGGCGAGTACACGTCCCAGTACGGCGCAGCCTTTGCCGGGACGCTGATCTCGCTGGTGCCGATGCTTTTGATGTATCTTTTCGGCCAGAAGTACTTTGTGCAGGGCATGGCCAGCTCCGGCCTGAAATAAACCGAATGAGGTGAACTCACATGACCCAAGGAATGCTGGCAGTCAACCCCATCTTCACGCGCGGGGAGGTCAGCGCGAGAATCTTCGGCTCCTTTGCCGAGCACATGGGCAGGGTGATCTACTCCGGCATCTACGAGCCCGGCCACCCCGCCGCCGACGAGACGGGCTGCCGTAGCGACGTGCTCCAGGCCGTGCGCGACATGGGCGTGACGCTGATGCGCTACCCGGGCGGCAACTTCGTATCCAACTACCGCTGGGAAAACGGCGTTGGTCCCGTCGGGGAGCGTCCACGCCAGGTGGACCTGGCCTGGCGGTCCATCGAGACCAACGAGTTTGGTACCAACGAGTTCATGCGCTGGGCGGCGCAGGCTGGCGTGGAGCCCATGCTCACGGTCAACCTGGGCACGCGCGGCCTCACGGAAGCACTGGAATACCTTGAATACGTCAATTTTCCCGGTGGCACGCCTCTGAGCGACCTGCGGCGCGCCCACGGCGTGCGTGAGCCCTACGGCGTGAAGCTGTGGTGCCTGGGCAATGAGATGGACGGTAGCTGGCAGATTGGCCACAAGGACATGGAATCCTACGCGCGCCTGGCCGCGGAAACCGGCAAAGCCATGAAGATCCTGGACCCCAGCATCGAACTGATCGCCTGCGGCAGCGCCAAGTCCGACATGCCCACCTTTCCCCGCTGGGACCTGTGCGTGCTGGAACACGTCTACGGCATCGCGGATTATCTGTCCCTGCACCAGTACTACGGCGGGCAGCAACAGGGCACGGCGGCATTTCTGGCGCAGTCGGAGGACTTTGAAAGCTACATCGCCACCATCCGCTCGGCCATCGCCGTGATCCGCGCGCTGAGGCGGTCCGACAAGGCCATGTATATCAGCGTGGACGAGTGGGGCGTATGGGCCGAGCCACCCGAAAGCGTGACCCAGGAGGTAGACCAGCAGCCCTGGCAGGTCGCTCCGGCCATCAGCGAGCAGATCTACACCCTGGAGGATGCGTTACTCTTCGCCTCGATGCTGATGACCATGGTGCGCAACGCCGACATTGTCAAAATCGGCTGTCAGTCGCTCATCACCAACATCAGTTCCTGCATCATGACCCGGCGCGGCGGAGAAATGTGGAAGCAGACCACCTACTATCCCTTCCAGATGCTGGCCCGCCATGCGCGGGGCACGGTGCTGGAGGTATCCGGCACCCATGCGTGCTACGCTGTTCCTGCCAGCCAGCAGGTGCCCACGCTGGATGTGCTGGCCGTGTGGAACCGCGCGGAAGGTGAGGTGGCGGTGTTCTGCGTCAACCGCTTGGACAACGCCCCTGCCGAGCTGTCGCTCCAGCTGCAGGGCTTCGCGCCCACGGAGGTTGCGGAGTTCACAACTTTGACCGGTGGCGCCAAGCAGACCAACGAGGCCGACCACAGCGCCGTCATCCCGCGCGAAAGCGACGCCGCCTGCCTGCGCGGCGGCGTGCTGACGGCCTCGCTACCACCTCTGTCGTTCAGCATGATCCGGGTAAACGTGTGAACGAGGATTTGGACTTCCTTTGGAGGGCCCGCAGGCCCTCCAAAGGAAATTCGTATCGCCCGGCTTTGCCGGGCGGGTGGGGAGCTTGCACCCGCAAACACAGCCTGTCAAAGCAGCCCCTTTGCAGCGTTGGACTGTATCCGATAAAACGGACAATGAAAAAAGAGACCTCCTGTTGTAGAATGGTGTGCTCCTGGTTTTGCGTACAGCTTTCCCGCCCAGGGGAGCCTTGACAAATGTAGCCTTTACGCTTGCATTCCCGATATCCCTCACGGTTGGTGGTGGCATAACTCAGGACCTTGTCTTGCGGGCATGGGATACAGTCGTGGTATTCGTCGTACACATACGCATATCAGGGCAGGTTTCCTTTCCTGGTCATTGGCCGCTTGTAGGGGAGCGATGGGATTCTTCCACTGTCAAAGATTTGTTCCAAATCCATGGCGTTTTGTAGCCTGCATCCGCTGTAACTGCCTGAACTTCCGGATAATGTGCGGTCAGGCGTTCAAATACCGTATCGAATGCAATACTGTCGTGAACGTTACTGAGGATTATCTCCGTTTCCAATATATAGCTGCGTCTGTCGCATGCGGTATGCGCCTCGTAAGCAAAGCATTTCCTGTGCTTGCCCTTGTGGAACACCCAGATTTCCGGGTCGGTGGTGGATTCAGCCACCATTTTTTGCTTCCCTGGAGCAGAAGACCGGTCATCGTCGTCCTCCTTCTTCAGCGGTTTCTTTCCATGCGCTGCACGATCCGCTTCGATTTCCTCATCCAGCGGCTCCTGATAGCGTTTCGCCACCACCGGTATGGCCTTTTCCAGGTTCGCATTTGCTTTGATAGGTGTTCCATCCACAAACACAACTTCCGGCGACAGATATCTCGCATGGGCGACTTCTTTCAGTATCCAACGGAACACGCCTTCGATCCCTGCTGCTGTGAATCGATGCCGGAATGCGCAGCTGATGGTTGCAACGTGCGGCAGATGCTGCGACATGATCTACCCCGGAAACCATCGATACGCCACTTTCACTTCCGCATCCCGTATGGTCTGCCGCAGGGAGCGGATGCCAGACAAGTGCTGGATGAGCACCGGTTTAAACAGAACCACCGGATCACAGCTGGGGCGTCCGTTATCCTCGCAGTATAAGTCTTCTACCAATTCGTAGTTCCGCCCAAAATCATTGCTGCGTCGATCTTCCGCAGTAAATGCTCCCTGGGTACCAGCATGTCTATACACAGCATCTCTATGGCTTGCCGCTGCTCCGCTTCTTTCCTTGGCATCTTCTTCACCTGTCTTTACTATATCAAAAAAAGGCCGCTCTTGGCGACCTTTTTGACAGTCTGAAGCGCCCATGCCGGAATCCTTTTTCCAGGCATGGGCGCTTTTCCTGCGGTCGTAGCGCTTTTTGCTTTCCACTTTTCTCTGCACCGGGGGAAAGGGCCAGGTTTCGCGGCCCTGGGCATCCAGCGCCCGGCGGGCTTTCTTGCCCAGCTTTTCCCTTGGAATGAATCGAGCCATGGGGTCACAACCTTTCGGCATTCAATAGAAAAAACCCTCGAACCTTACCATTCGAGGGCTTTCTCTGGTGGTCGCAACAGGACTCGAACCTGTGACCCCATCGATGTGAACGATG
>OJRC01000092.1_pt1 | contig 70386 bp, 69 predicted proteins | sample 1599081 | NCBI WGS metagenome assembly OJRC01 (sample SAMN03922519, study PRJEB24848) | human gut metagenome | isolation source: stool sample | host: Homo sapiens | place: Germany | collected 2010-02 | reverse complement strand
TTTGGGGCGCCACTCCCGTTTCTTTGGGCAAGGGCCAAAGAAATGGGGTGGCATTGCGCTCGGTTTCCCCTCCGAACGAACAAAACAAGGACGCCTCCCCATATTGCCCGGGGAGGCGTCCTGCACGTCTTAGTATCAGCTGAACAGCGCCACGATCTTGTTCCAGAGCCTCGCAAAGAAGCCCTGGGTCTCCTGCGGGGCCTCGTCGGGCGCGTCGTCGGCGGGGGCTTCTATGCCCTCGGTGGAGATGACGAACTGCACCGAGTCGGGCTCGCCGTTGCGCTCGTCGAGGAAGGACTCGGACACATACTCGCTCTCGTCCTCGCCGGAGCCGATCAGCCCGTCTATCTGGTCGGGGATGGCCTGCGTCTCCTCGTCCAGCGTGCCGACGCCGCCGGCGAGGCTGGAAGCGCCGCTTGTGAGGCTGTTGATGCCGCTCTGGATTCCGCTCCAGTTCGCGGCGAGAGTGTCCACACCGCCGGTGTAGGTCTTGAGCGCCTCATCGAACTCGGCGTAGTTCGCGGCCAGCTGCTCCAGTCCGCTCATGAGCTGCACGAGGCTGCCGAGGTCCACGCTGCCGCCGGTGGCGGTGAGCGCCGCCTCTATCTGGGATGCCATTGTCTCGAGCGACTCGCAGACCGTGGTAATGGACTTCGAGAACGCGGGCAGGTTCTGCTGCACCGCGGAAAAGGCAGCCTTCACCTGTTCCCATGTGCCCTTGACGGTCTGCGCCGCCTGATAGTTGGCTATGAGCGATTGCAGCGCGGCGCTGTCGGGGTTTGCGGCCATGAGCGCGCCGATGTCCTCCTCGGTGACGCTCGCCGCCGGTATGGCCTCTATGGCCGAGGCCAGCGCTGTGTACGCAGCGGCGTAGCCCTCATTGAGCTGGTCGATGCCGGCGCCAATCTGTTCGAGGCCGGCTTTGAGCTGCCGGAGCGCGGAGGGCAGCTGCGCGAGGGCCGAGAGGCTCACCGTGCCGCCCTCAGGCGTCTGCCCGCCCATAGAGCCTATCTGTGCGAGGGCGGCGGCTATCTGGTCGGAGGCCGCCGTGAGCTGGGCCGAGCCTTCGGAGAGCTGGGTCAGCCCGCTGCCATACTGGCTCGCGCCGTACTTGAGCTGCGAGGCCCCGCTGGAGAGCTGGCTCGCGCCGCTGTTCAGCTGGCTGATGGCGTCCACGAGCTGGTCGAGGCCGTCCGTCAGCTCACTCATGTCGCCGAGGCTGTCAGCCACGTCGTAGGGCACGGCGGCTATGGTCATGCCGCTCATCTCAAAGTCGTGCACGTCTGCGGTCAGGCCCACGTCGCCGTCGGAGCCGGGCAGGACCATGAGTGACACGGTCTTGGAGCTGCCCGCGTTCGCGGCGGTGCCGCCCGTGACGACGACGTTTTCGCAGAGCGCAGAGTCCAGCGTTATCGTGAACTGCAGCAGGTAGTTGTCGTAGAAGCTGCCGGAGACGGCCTCGTTCTTCGAGGTCCTGATGTTTATCTCAAGCTCGCCGGACTTGCCGCCCAGCTCGTCCGGGCTGATCTCCTCGCCGTCGAGGAAGCAGCTTATCTCGATGTTCCAGGGCAGCTCGACCGTGGAGAGCGTGCCCTCATAGTACCAGCGGCCGGGCTCGGCATCCATCGTGACGGTATTGTCCGCGTAGCCGATGGGCGTCGTGTCGCTGAGGTTCACCACGGCGCTGTAGTCGCCGTAGTGCGTGACGGTACCCGCCGAGCTGACGTTCAGGGCCACGACAGCGTAGCCCTCTTTGGGCGTGCCGTCGGCGCCCAGCCGGGCGTAGATGACCTCCTCGGCCGTGAACTCCGCTTCGGAGGCCGCTCCAGCCGGGACGGAAGTGAGGCAGAGGCAGACGATGAGCGCGAGGCTCAGAATGACTGTGAGTTTACGTTTCATTTCGTTTCGACCTCCTTGGCGGTCTTTTTCAGGAATCCGGCCTTCAGCGTGAGCCGGGCCGTGAGCGGATCGAATATCATGAGCAGCGCGGGCAGGGCCAGCAGCACCATGGCCATGGACAGCAGCGTGCCGCGGCACAGCAGCATGCCCAGCTCGGCCACGACCTCGAGCGAGGACTCAAAGCTCAGACAGTAGCCTGCGGCCGAGAGGATGAAGCCGCTCGTCAGCACCGAGATGAAGTTCTTCGAGAGCGTGCCCTCGACGGCTGCGCGTTTGCCCATAGTGCGGCGGTTCACCATGTAGCCCTCGGTCATAAGGATGGCGTAGTCGATGGTCGCGCCCAGCTGCACCGTGTTTATTACGAGGTAGCCCAGATACACCAGCGGCGTGTCCGTGAAATAGGGTACGGAGAGGTTTATCCAGATGGCCGACTCAATGACGAACAGCAGTATAAACGGCAGCGTCAGCGAGCGGAAGGTCACGAGCAGCGTGAGGAAGATGAAGGCTATGGCTATGAGGTTCACGGTGACTGAGTCGTCCGTTACGACCTCCTTCATGTCGAGCAGGTTCGCGCTCTGACCGCAGGCCCAGTACTCGTCGTAGCGCTCCGCTGCGGCCTCGCGTACCGCCGTCACCACCGCGAAGGCGTCGTCGCCCTCCTCTCCGGTGTCGGTGTATATTATTATCCTCGCATAGTTGTCGGAGTAGAACTGCGAAACTATGCTCTCGTCCAAAAAGCCCGAGGGTATCTTGCCCACGGTGCCGGCGTAGGACATGACGCCCGTGACGTGCTCGATGTCCGCGATCTCCTCGGCGAGCTCGGTCTCGGCGCCCGGGTCGCCGCGCGGTACGAGCAGGACTATGGCCTGGCTCTCGCCAAACTCGGCGTTCACGGCGGCTGTGTCCGCGCCGTACTGCACGCCGGGGTCGGGGTTGCCCATGCCGTAGAGGAAGTCGGCTCGGCTCTGGCCGAGGAAACAGGGCACGACAACGATGATGACGAGGATGAGCGCCGGTATGCGCACCTTGACAAATATCTTGCCGACCTTCCCCAGCTCGGGGATGATGCGCTTGTGCTTCGTCTTGTCCATGAGCTTCATGCAGGCGAGCGCGAGGGCGGGCAGGAAGACCATGACGCTTATGTAGCTGAGTATGACGCCCTTCACGAGGTTGAGGCCGAGGTCCTTGCCTATGCCGAAACGCATAAAGATGAGCGCGAGGAAGCCGAAGACCGTGGTGGCTGCCGAGGCGGCGATGGAGGAAAAGGACTCCTTAATCGCCATGCGCATGGCCTCGTTCGGGTCGGGGACCTCTTTCCTGTGCCGCTCAAAGCTGTTGAGCAGAAAGATGGCGTAGTCGAGCGAGACGGCCAGCTGCATGATGGGGCTGACCGACTGCGTCACAAAGCTGATCTCGCCGAACACGACATTCGAGCCCATGTTCAGCACGACCGCGACGCCGATGGCCACGAGGAAAAGCAGCGGCGCTATCCACGAGGTGGTGGTGAGTATGAGAAGGAGGATGATGAGCGGCACGAGCACCAGCGCAGCGCCGACGACCTCACTGACGACCAGCTTCTGCACGCTGGCCGTGCTCGCAGCGTTGCCGGTGATGGCCCCGCCCTCGCCGATGATCCCATAGATGGCGTCGGTGGCCTCGACCTCGCGCCCGTCCTCGATGGTGACGTTGTAGAGGGCCTTGCCGTCCTTCCAGTACTGCTCGACGGTGGCCTCGTCCATCAGTTCGACGGGCGTAGTCATGTCCTCAACGTCGTCGAGCCACAGCACGTCCGTGACGCCGGGCGCTTCGGCGATCTGCTCCTTCAGCTCGAGGGCCTCGGCTATGGTGAGGTCCACGGCCATGACCCGCGTGTTCGGAACGCCCGAGCCGAACTCCTCCATCATGAGGTCGAGCGCTATAGTGCTCTCCGCATCCTCCGGCAGATAGTCCGTGAGGTCGTAGTTGACCTCAACGCCGAGAAAGAGCACGGCGCAGACGACGGTGCAAATGAGAAACAAGGCTATCACCAGCCGCCGATGCCTGATGATGCCCCCTGTGAATCCGTCCATGGCAGGCCTCCTAATAAACGCTGTGTTGACATACTAACGCTTTTATAGTATATTTCGTTTTGCAAATGAAGCAACAGACAGTTTTATAAAATTTGCAAGATGTTAAACGATTACGAGAATTTTGTATAATTAGACACAAAAAATTAAACTTTCACGGAGGCAATCATGCCGGAAAAGAAGCAAGATGCGCGAGTGCGCTACACAAAAATGGTGATACGCAACAGTCTGTTGGAGTTGCTGCGGACAAAGCCCATAGCCAAGATAACGGTGACAGAGATATGCGAGCGCGCGGACATAAACCGCGCGACCTTTTATGCGCACTACTCCGACCCGTCGGACTTGCTGCATTCTCTGGAGTCGGAGGTCATAGAGGATGTGACGCGCTGGGTCAGGCCCGCGCTGACGGCGGTGGGCAGCGACCTGAAAGACGTGCTGACGCGGCTGGTCGAGTACATCGGTGAGAACGCCGACATCTGCTCCGTACTCCTCTCGGACAAGGGCGACAACAGCTTCCAGTCGAAGGTCGTGAAGGTCATCGAGGGGCAGTTCATCAGCTCCTGGGCCTCGGCGCGGCAGATAAGCCAGGAGGACGCGGAGTATCTCTATACCTTCATAGCGCTGGGCAGCGTGGGGCTTATCCGCAAATGGCTGGCCGAGGGCACGGTAAAGCCCGCCTCGGAGATAGCGGAGCTGATACTCAAAATCTCCAACGCGGGCTATTACGGCATATGAGCATGGAGCTGTACGGTACGCTCGGCCCCGCCTGCGCCTCGGCGGAGACGCTGGGCCGGATGCTGGACGCGGGCATGACGGGCGCGAGGCTGAACCTGTCGCACACGGGGCTTGCCGGCGCGGCAGGATATCTCGAGGCGCTCTTTGAGGCGGGCCGCAGCCGGGGCGTGAGGCCGGAGCTGCTCATAGACACGCAGGGCCCGGAGCTGAGGACCGGCGCGCTGGAGCGGCCCCTCGAGCTCACGGAAGGCGAGACGGTGAGGCTGGGCCGTGGCGGCATATCCATGCCCGAGGCGCTGCTAGCGCGGCTCGAGCCGGGCATGGAGCTGCTGCTGGACGACGCGCGGCTGGCGCTCGAGGTGACGGAGCGGGACAGGGCGCGGGTGCTGCGGGGCGGCACGCTCGGCAGCAGGAAGGGCATTACGGTCGAGGGCATCGAGATAGAGACGGAACCGCTGACGGATTCGGACAGGGAAAATCTCAAACACGCCTCGGACTACGGCGTGACGGCGGTGATGCAGTCCTTCACGCGCTCGGCTGCGGACATTGCGGCGGTGCGCTCTGCGCTGGGCGGGCAGGACATACGGGTGTTCGCCAAGGTGGAGAGCCAAAGCGGGGCCGCGGCCCTGCCGGAGCTGCTGCCGGTGTCGGACATGATAGTCATAGCGCGCGGCGACCTGGGCAGCGCGTATGGGCTGTACTCCCTTCCGGCGCTGCAGAAGGATATCGCGAAACTCTGCCGCGGGTCGGGGACGCCTTTCATGGTGGTGACGCAGCTGCTGTGGTCGATGCAGAAAAATGTGGTGCCGACGCGGGCGGAGGTCTCAGACATTTTCAACGCCGTGCTGGACGGGGCCTCGGCGCTGATGCTGACCAACGAGACCGCCGCCGGCGAACACCCGGCGGAGGCGATGGAGAGCCTCAGGAGGGCGTCGCAGGCGGCGGCAGAGTATATGGCCGGCGGGCCTGTGTATTGATTTATTTCACGCCGAACAGCAGCTCGCCGTAGGTTGGGAAGGGCCAGCAGTCCTCGCCGGTGATGGTCTCCATGTCGTCGCAGGCGGCCCGGAGCGCGCCCATGACGGGCAGGACGTGGTCGTGGAGGAACATGGAGCGCTCGCAGAGCGACTTTATCTGCTCGCTGTGGATAAGCTCGTTTTCAAGCTGCCCGGCGAGGGAGTAGGCGGCGTCGGAGAGCTGGACGAGACTTTTGGCGGTGCCCAGCTCGAAGCCCGCGGCGCAGCCGGGCATAGCGGCCTTCAGCTCTTGCGCGCGGGATGCGAGGCGGCTGGCGAAGCCGCTGACGGCGGGGAGTATTTCGCGCCTCGCCATGGCGAGGGCGGTCTTGCCCTCGATAGTCACGAGCTTGCAGTATTCTTCCTGCCTGACCTCGAGCCGCGAGCGCAGCTCGGCGTAGGAGAAGACCTTGTGGCGTGAGTAAAGCTCAACGTTCTGCTCGTCGAGCATGTGGGGCAGGGCTTCGGGTGTGGAGCGCAGGTTGTGCAGCCCGCGGCGCTCGGCCTCGTCGACCCAGGCGGGGTCGTAGCCGTTGCCGTTGAATATGACTCTCTTGTGCTCGCGCACGACCCTCTTTATGAGGTTCTGCAGCGAGCCTTTAAAATCTTCTGCGGACTCCAGCTCATCGGCGAACTGGCGCAGCTCCTCAGCCACGGCGGTGTTGATGGCGATGTTCGCGGAGGATATCGAGGCCGCCGAGCCGGGCATGCGGAATTCAAACTTGTTGCCGGTGAAGGCGAAGGGGGAGGTGCGGTTCCGGTCGGTCGTGTCCTTCGGGAAGCGCGGCAGGGCGTGGACGCCGACCTTGAAAAGCTCCTTTTGCTTTACGTCGCAGGCGGTGTCGTTCTCGATGGCCTCGAGTATGCCGGTCAGCTCCTCGCCGAGATACATGGAGATGATGGCCGGGGGCGCTTCAGCGGCGCCGAGCCTGTGGTCGTTGCCGGCCGAGGCGATGGAGATGCGCAGCAGGTCCTGATAGTCGTCGGCGGCCTTGATGACGGCGCAGAGGAAAAGCAAAAACTGCGCGTTCTCGCCCGGCGTTTCGCCGGAGTCGAAGAGGTTCAGGCCGGTATCCGTGGCGAGGGACCAGTTGTTGTGCTTGCCGGAGCCGTTCACGCCCTCGAAGGGCTTTTCATTCAGCAGGCAGACGAGACCGTGCTTTTTGGCGGTCTTCTGCATGACGTCCATGACGAGCTGGTTGTGGTCGGCGGCGATGTTCGCGGTGTCGTAGACGCAGGCGAGCTCGTGCTGGGCGGGGGCGGCCTCGTTGTGCTCGGTCTTGGCGGAGACGCCGACGCGCCAGAGTTCCTCGTTTATCTCGCGCATGAAGGCGGCGACACGGGGCTTGACGGTGCCGAAATAGTGGTCGTCCATCTCCTGGCCCTTGGGCGGCATCGCGCCGTAGAGGGTGCGGCCTGTGTACATGAGGTCCTGACGGCGCTCGTACATATCGCGCTCGACGAGGAAGTATTCCTGCTCGGCGCCGACCATTGGCAGCACGAGCGCGGCCTCGGTGCCGAAAAGCCTGAGGACACGGAGAGCCTGACGCGAGAGGGCCTCCATGGAGCGCAGCAGGGGCGTCTTCTGGTCGAGGGCCTCGCCGCCGTAGGAGCAGAAGGCCGTGGGGATGTACAGCACCCTGTCGCGGATGAAGGCGTAGGAGGTGGGGTCCCAGGCGGTGTAGCCGCGGGCCTCGAAGGTGGCGCGCAGGCCGCCGGAAGGGAAGCTTGATGCGTCCGGCTCGCCGTGGATAAGCTCTTTGCCGCTAAATTCCATGACGACGCCGCCGGTGCCGTCCGGCTCGAGGAAGCTGTCGTGTTTTTCGGCGGTGACGCCGGTCATGGGCTGGAACCAGTGCGTGAAATGGGTGGCGCCCTTTTCGAGGGCCCAGTCGCGCATGGCGGCGGCCACGACCTCGGCGGTGTCTGGATGCAGGCGCCTGCCGCTGCGCATGGTGCGCCTGACTGCGGCATAAGTCTCCGCGGGCAGCCTCTCGCGCATGACGGCGTCGGAAAATACCATCGTACCGAATATCTCTTCTATGCCGGACAAAGCTCATCACCTTTTTCAGAAGAAAATACACAAGAAGATTAACTCAAATTCCCGACCGCGTCAAGGACTGGCTTGACATTGAAATAAAATAGTACATAATAACCGCATAAGGAGGGAGCAAAGCATGAGGAACTACGCAAATGAGACAGAGGCGCGGGTGGAGTACATACGGGGATACCTGCGCAACAGCGGCGCGCGCGGCATAGTGTTCGGCAATTCGGGCGGGAAGGATTCTGCGCTCGTCGGCATCCTGTGCAAGCTGGCCTGCGAGGACACCGTAGGCGTTATCATGCCCTGCGCCTCGAAGCGGAATTACGGCATGGACAGGGACGACGGGCTGGAGGTCGCGGAGAAGTTCGGGATAGAGACGCGGACGGTGGACCTGACGCCGGTGCGCGAGGCGGAGCTTGCGGCGCTGTCGGGAGTGACGAAAATGACGGAGATGGCCGTGGCGAATATCGCGCCGAGGCTGAGGATGCTGACGCTCTACGCGATCGCGCACGCGGAGGGCCGCATAGTGGCGGGCACAGGCAACGCGAGCGAGGCCTACGTGGGCTATTTCACGAAATGGGGCGACGGGGCCTATGACCTGAACCCGATAGCGGACCTGACGGTGGGCGAGATATACGAGTTTTTGGAATATCTGGGCTGCCCGCGTGCGATAATCGAGAAGGCGCCGTCGGCGGGCCTGTTCGAGGGCCAGACGGACGAGTCTGAGATGGGCGTGAGCTATGCAGATATAGATAAGGCAGTGAAGGGCCTGGAGACAGCGCCGGAGATAAAGGCCCGGATCGAGCGCATGCACGCCGCCACAGAACACAAACGCCGCACACCCTCGCGCTACGGAGGGTGAGCCCCTGGCCGCGCTGCATCAGCATCAGCACATCTATGTACATAAATTATGATTGCTTATATGTACATTATAATGCTTTGCTTTTGCGATTACAATATCTATCGGAGGCGAGGACATGGAGCCGTTTAAAATCAACACTGAGGACGAGAAGCTCTCGACGGTGAGCCGCACGATACGGATGAAGGCCTCCACCTTCGACCGCATCTGCGAGCTGAACCTGAAAACGGGCGTGTCCTTCAACAAGATCGTCAACCAGTGCATCGAGTACGCGCTGGAAAACTACACGGAGGATTGAAGCAGCAGGGCCGCTGCCCATACGGGCGGCGGCCCTGTATTTTGCCGTCTCTGGTCATGGTCCATGGCAGACCAGTTGGTTTTCGGACGCCAGGGGCGATAAATGTTTGACAAGCTGGGCAGTTTGTACTATAATTTTAACACATGAGGTCGCGTTTATTGTGCATTTCAAGTTTTTTAATTGACAAATTATAAACAAGGGGGCTGCAAATTGAAGGATCTGAAACATCTGATCTACTTTGAAAACCTCCTGCAGGAAGCTCAGAACGAGCTTGTGACGCAGGCGGTGGGAGAGGGCAAGATCGCCCTGGGATATAACTGCTACTATATCCCCGAAGTCCTGCTCAATCTTCCGGGCTGCTTTTCCTCGCGCCTGCGCGCGCCGCGCTGCTCCTCCACGGACGTCGCTACATATTATATGACCAACCGCAACTGTCCCTACGTCCGTTCCATCCTTGAGCGCGGCATTGAGGGCGGCTACAACTATCTGAGCGCCCTGTTCGGCGCCGAGAGCTGCGCCGCCATGGAGAGAATGCAGGAGCACTTCTTCCTGATAAACCCGGTGAAGAACGACAAGTTTTTCGTCACTATCATCGACCCGCCCATGAAGGGCGACAAGACCTCCCTCGATTACTACAAGGCCCAGCTGAAGCTCAAAGTGCTGGACGAGCTGGAAAAGCGTTTTGGGATCGACACCTCCGAGGCCGCGCTGCGTAAGGCGGTGGAAGATTTTAACGAGCTGTGCGACACGATAACCGAGATAGGCAACTTCCGCAAGCTGGACAACCCGCCCATCACCGGTTATGAGTTCCACGTCATTCAGCTGGTGAGCCAGGTATGTCCGCACGAGCTGATACTGCCATATATCAAAGAGACGCTGGAGGAGATAAAGACCCGCGAGCCGGAGCCGAAGTTCCCGTTCAGGGCGAGGCTGGTCATGGTCGGCTCGGAGATAGACGACCCGGACTTCACGAAGCTGGTGGAGATGTGCGGGGCCATGGTCGTGGCGGACCGCTACTGCTTCGGCAGCTTCCCGAGCCGTGAGCGCATAGACATCGCTCCGGGCGAGAGCGCCTACGACGCCATCTGCCGCCACTACCTGCACTGGAACCAGTGCGCGAGGTTCATGTCCGGCGACAAGATAGACCAGAGGCACACGGAGGTCAAGCGCCTCGTGGATGAGTACAAGGCCGACGGCGTGGTGTACGAGAACATGAAGTTCTGCGAGTTCTGGAGCTATGAGAAGGTGCTCGGCTCCTTTGTCCTGCAAAACGAGATGGGCGTGCCCTGCTGCACCATTGAGAAGGAGTACGCGCTCGGCTCGGTGGGCCAGCTGCGCACGAGGTTCCAGGCCTTTGTCGAGAGCCTTGAGATCAAGAAAATAAACGCCTGAGGAAGGGGGAGAAAAAGATGAAAAATCCGATAACCGCGGCGATAGACAAGAAGCTTCAGAAGTTCGACCCCAAATGGCAGGCGGAGCATGGCACGGGCGGCCTGAGGAGCCGGTTCTACGACAAGACCGGCATAGCGAAATACCGCGAGTGGCGCGGCGTACACGACACGATGGTGGACTATCTTGCCTGGCTGAACAATCTCAAGAGCATGGGCATAATGGTGGCGAGCGCGCCCCTGCCGGTGCTCAAGGGCATGTGGGAATACAGGTGGATGGGCAGCTATCTCGGCACTTTCTGCTTTATAGACAGGCTGTTCGAGGGCTTCCGCGGCCCTGAGCTGAAGATAGCGCATCTCAATATGCACGCCATAGTGCAGAGCCTGACGAAGAAGATAGCCCTGGTGCTGGCGAACGACCGCAGGCTGGGCGGCGGCCCGCTGACCGACAAGATCGTCCCCATGGACGAGGTTATGCCGCCCCTCTTTATGGCGGGCTTCCCGAACCTGATCCCCATCCCGCTGCAGACCCTGCCCGAGTTCATCATCTGCGACATCGACCAGCATCTGCAGCCGCACTACATCGACGTGGCGGAGAGTTTCGGCCTGCCGGCGGACGTGTGCTCCCGCTGCTCGGCGGAGACGGGCGTCACCTTCGAGGACGACTTCCCGCTCATCGGCAAGGCCCTGCTCTCGACGAACATGCCCTGCAACGCCAGCGAGGCGACGAGCATGTTCCAGCGCCGCAGGATAGGCCTGCCCGACTTCCCCATCACCATGGCGATGATACACAACGAGCCGGGCGCGCACCCGTACTCGACGCAGGTGCTCAAGGATGCGATTGCATTCATCGAGAAGGAATACGGAGAGAAGTACGACTGGGACGCCCTGTTCGCGCGCGCCAAGCATATGAACGAGCAGAACACGATAGAGCTGGAGAAGTGGGACATTTTCAAGACCCCGTACTCGGCGCTCTGCGGCATAGCGGAGACGCTGTACAGGCTGTACTCGTGGGCGAGCGTCAACGGGCAGGAGGACTACTTCACGAAGACGGACCGCAAGGTCATCAAGATCATGCGACGCTGCTACAAGAAGAAGTACGAGCCCTTCGGCGGCAAGACGAGGCACAGGGCCTTCCTGTGGGGCCCCTCGGCGGTGTACTACACGGACTTCCCGACCTGGATACAGAACTGCTGGGGCGTGAACATCGTGCTGAACATGGACTCGACGATGGGCCACAACATGATAAGCACGGACGACCCGGAGCAGGCGATAAAGGACCTCGCACTGTTCTCGGAGAAAGGCGTCATGCGCCACCACGCCGTCGGCGGCTGGGAGAACGTCAACGCCATCTGGGATTGGGCGAAGAACTTCAACTGCGACATGGTTCTCATGAACGACAACGTCGCCTGCAAGGGCATGAACGGCGTCCACGCGATGATGGAGGAGCAGGCGAGGGACCTGGGCTTCTACTTCATCTTTGTGGAGCACGACCTCGAGGACTGCCGCACGATCTCGCGGCGCGACATGCGCAATATAGTTAATAACTACATGTCGGTCGTCGTGGGCGAGGAGCCGCTGGACGAGACGCTGGTGGACTTCGACGACTCCGAGGCGTGGTAAGGAAAGGCAGGTAAAGCGAAATGAAGAAAGCAAAGAAGGCAAAACTCCCGGCGAAGAAGCGGGCGCTGAAGGTAGTCGGCAAGCTGACCCTGTTCGGTTTTCTGACCTTCCTCGTGACTTTCGGGATATACTTTTTCAATCTCGAGAACAAGCTCATCTACTACGTCATCCGTCCCTTCCTGAACAAGCACTACGACAGCCAGAAGCGCGACAGAAGGATAGTGTAAGAGAAAGATCAAAACCGCCGGCCCATCACAGGCCGGCGGTTTTTGCACCACGCGGAGGTGAGACGCATATATCCGGGGATTAGGGACCTGCGTGAGGATGCGGATATGACTCAGACGCAGGTGGCGAAGTATTTGCAGATGTCGCAGACGGGGTACTCAAAGTATGAGACCGGAGAGAATGATATACCGACTCAGGTGCTGATAAAGCTCGCGGAGCTCTATGGAACGAGCACGGACTATCTGCTTGGGTTGAGCGATGAAAGATGAGACTGGCGCTGGGGTATAATTTCACCCCATTTCTTTGCCCTTGCCAAAAGAAACGGGGTGAGCCCCAAAGAAAAGCGGCTTATATATGGGCTGGAAGCACCCATCGCAATGGATGCGTCCCGCCCGCCTCTCCCACTCACCCCGGTAGTCCTATCCGACGTTTAAGGTGAAACGCCTGCGGCGTTTGGATATGATATCCGGGCGGGGTTCCACCCCCGCCCGGACGTGATGGTTTTCTCCCACGCCGTACCGTTCCCGCACCCGTGTACGTTTTGCGTAAACTCGTAGGGGTCGGCGTCCCCGACGACCCGGCCGCGCGCCTTGGGCGTGCGGAATAACGGGTGACCGCTCAGTTGCCTTCGGCGAAAGCTCCCCTTGCGCAGGGGAGCTTATTGTGCGCTGTACCTGCTAAAATTTGAATCCATGTAACGCTTCGAGCAGGAGCTGACAGGCGATATCGATTGCTGTAACGGCAGCAGGCCCTTCAGCTTTGTCTCAGGATGGCTATGGAATATGCGGGCAGCTGCAGGACGCCGCCTTTGAAGCCGACGCCGCTGCCTGATGCGCAGAGCTCGCCGGCGAGCAGCAGCCCGGAGAGGCCGAGCGGCTCCGTGTCCAGCTCGTGTGCGTTTTCGGAAGGATTTATGACGATGACGCAGCTCTCGCCGTTCCAGCTGCGCCGGATGACGCAGATATCGCCCTCGCCGCTGTCGATGACCTCGCTGGCGCCCCGTGCGATCTCCGGGTTCTCATTCCTCAGCCGCATGGCCGCGGCGTAGTAGCTCAGAAGCGAGTCCGGGTCCTCGAGCTGCTCAGTGACGGAGGGCTGCACATACTCCGCCACCGTCGTCCCCGGCGGGCAGTGCGTTATCTCCGAGAGCGTCGTCCAGTACATGCCGAGCCGCTTGTCGGGGTCGGTGGCCGAGCCGGTCATGCCTATCTCGTCGCCGTAGTAGACGAAGGTGCCGCCGCGCATCATGGCCAGCAGGCCCGCCGCCATCTTCTGCTTTTCGATGTCCGGGCCGAGCATGCTTGCTGCCCTCGCCGTGTCGTGGTTGCCCAGGAAGGGCGCGGGTATGGTGCCCTCGGGCAGACGCATCTCCAGCAGGGCCGTGACGTTGCCATAGCTCCTGCCCGGCTCCTTCACGTCGGGGCCTAGTATCTCCTCGATGTAACCGCCGCGCTGGGCAACGGGAAAGAGGAAAAAGCTGTCGATGCCCGCCTCGCAGTAGTCGGCGATCTCATAGAGGTCCGTCCACGCCTCGCCCACGATGTAGCAGTCCGGCTTTATGCTGCGCGCCGTGTCGCCGAGCCAGGAGAGGAACTCCTTGTTCTTCTCAGTGTTCCCCGTGTAATAGCTCGTCACGGCGTCGAGCCGGAAACCGTCCACGCCCATGTCCTCCAGCCAGAAGCGCAGGATGTTCTCTATCTCGGCCCTGACCGCCGGGTTATCGAGGTTCAAATCCGGCATGGTATTGACAAAGCGGCACTCGTAATAGGCGTCTCCGGCTTTGGCGTAGCCGTCCTGCTGCGTGTCCGACCAGTTGTACCAGTCGCGGTACTCGGAGTTCACGTCCGACTTCGCGCTCGTAAACCAGGGGTGCTCGCTCGAGGTGTGGTTCACGACGAGGTCTATGATGACGTCTATGCCGAGCGAGTGCGCCTTTTCGAGCATGGCGGAGAAGTCCTCGAGCGTGCCGTACTGCGGGTCGATGTCGTAGTAGTCCGTGACGTCGTACTTGTGGTAGCTCGGCGAGGGCATTATGGGCATGAGCCAGATGCCGTTCATGCCGAGGCCGGATATGTAGTCCAGCTTTTCCGCAAGGCCGGCGAGGTCGCCTATCCTGTCGCCGTCGCTGTCGTAGTAGGAGTAGACGAAGACCTCGTACCAGTTGCGGTATTTGTCGTCAATGATGTTGGGCTCCGCCTCGCGGCGCTGCTCTCCGCAGGCGGAGAGCAGCATTGCGAGTATCAGGAGCAGGCCCGCGAGCCTTGCCCGGGTCTTCATATCAGCCCTTGACTGCGCCGGCGGTGAGGCCGCTGACGATGTTCTTCACAAGGCAGAAATAGAGGATGACGATGGGCACGGCGATGAACACGCTGCCCGCGGCGAAGCGCGCGAACTGGGTATCCGGCATGGAGTAGAGGCCGACGGCGACCGTCCACATCTCACGCTCCTTGAGCAGCAGCTTGGGCAGCAGGCAGTCGCTCCACGGCCAGGCGAACTGCGTGAGCGCGGTGTAGACCAGCATGGGCTTGGAGAGCGGCAGGGTTATCTTTGTGAATATCTGCAGCTGGCTGGCGCCGTCGATGGTGGCGGCCTCGTGGATGGTGTAGGGGATGGAGTCGAAGTAGCCCTTCTGAACGAGGTAGCCGAGGGGCGCGGTGCAGGAGTAGTAGAAGATGAGCGACTCCAGGCTGTTGAGCAGGTTGAGCTGGCCCATGATGATGTAGACGGCGGTCATGCCCATGAAGCCCGGGAACATACCCAGCAGCAGGGTGGTCTTCCTGATGGTGTCGCGCCCCTGGAAGCGGAAGCGGCTCATGACGTAGCCCGTCAGGATGGTGAGCAGCGTGCCGATGATGCAGGTCATGGTCGCGACGTACAGGGTGTTGAGGAACCAGCGCCCGTAGGGGTAGAGGCCGTTCACGTCGTCGGTGAACAGGTCGACAAAGGTCTGGGCGGAGAACTCCTTCGGGAAGAAGCCCGAGAAGGAGTGTATGTCGCCGCTCTTCGAGAAGGAGGCCGCGATGAGCCAGACGCAGGGGAAGAGGAATATGAGCGAGATGATGATCAGGAAAATATAGGTTATGATGTTGTCGGCGATCCTCGCCGTCCTGATGCTGCCTTCTTTTTTCACTGGAACGTCTCCTCCCTCTTATAAGCCGCAGAGCGGACGTAGACGATGAGCGACAGCGTGCCGGTGATGATGAAGATGACAAGGCTTATCGCCGCGCCTATCGAGTAGTAGTTGTTGTTGACGGAGAGGTTGTAGAGCCAGTTGATAAGCAGGTCGGTGTCGCTGGCGAGGAAGTAGTCGGCGTAGTTGCTCTGCAGACCCGAGCGCAGGAAGAAGTAGATGCCGAAGTTGTTGAAGTTTCCGACGAACTGGCCTATGAGCACGGGGGTTATCGAGAACACGACGAAGGGCAGGGTTATCTTGCGGAACTGGGTGAACTTGCCCGCACCGTCGATGGACGCCGCCTCGTAGAGCTGCGTGTCGATGTTCGAGAGTATGCCCGTGGTCATGAGCATGATGGATGGGATGGCTATCCAGGCGTTCACGAAGAAGCCTATGCCGCGTGCCCACCACTTCGCGCTCTCGACGTTCGAGAGGAAGAAGATGGCCTCGTGGCCGTTGCTCGTGAGCAGCTGGTTTATGGGGCCGCTCTGGGAGAACATGAACTTGAAGCCCAGCATGGTGATGAAGCCCGGTATCGCGTAGGCGAGTATCGGGAAGGCGCGCCAGATCTTCGAGCCTTTTACGTTCTTCTTGTTGAGGATGAGCGCGATGGCCAGGCCGCCGAAGAAGTTTATCGAGGTCGAGACCACGGCCCAGATGACGTTCCAGCCGAGGATCTTGCCGAAGGTGCTGCCCACGTTGCCGACACCCAGGATCTTCTGCCAGGCGGAGAGGCTCCAGCTGGCGAGCACGGGGTGCACGACCTCGCCGCCGAAGTCCGTGAAGGCGATGAGGATCATGAAGACGATGGGCAGGATGGAGAACATCGCCACGCCGATGAGCGGCAGTATGAGCGCGGAGAGATAGAACTTCCCGTCCGCCGCATAGGCGATGGACTCCTTGAAGCTGTGCGGCTTCCTGCCCTTGGCAGCCTCGCGTGAGGTGTAGAGCACGTCCTTCACGTTGGAGACGTAGAGCGCTATCGTGAAGATGAGCACGACCACGGCAAACAGGCCCATGATGAGCATCTGCATGGAGTTGTCGCCCTCGATGCCCAGCCAGAGGTTCTCCTGCTGGGTGCCGAGCGTGAAGATGCCGATTATGTCCTCTACGCCCCGGGCCACGAAATAGACGACGAGGCCCGCAAGGCTGAGGAGATACAAGAGTCCCTTTACTATCTGACCGTAGCAAAGCTGGCCGAGGCCCATGACGACGAAGGAGAGCTTCGCCTGCCACGAGGCCGAGCGCAGCCCGGCAGTCTTAGTCATTATCGTTTCCCCCTCTATCTTTTTAGGAAAGACTTATGAGAGCGTGAAGATGCCGTCGTAGATCTGGCTGCACACATTCTCGAGCCCGGCCTGGATCTTGTCGATGGTGTCGTACTTCGTGGGCTCGCCGCGGTTGCCGGAGAGCGCGTCGGTGGCAAGCTCGACGAAGAAGCTCTCGGAGGGAGTCCAGAGCTGGCTGACGGCGTTGATGGCGGGCATTATATCGACGTTGCCGTTCTCGAGCCTGTCGAAGACGGCGGCGACGGTCGAATCGGTCTCGCCTATGGTCGCGGCGGCGTCGGCGCGGGCCGGGGTGATGCCGAGCATCTGGTTGCGGAGGATCACCTGCTCGTAGTCAGCTGCAAACTTCACAAAGGCCAGGGCCGCATTCGGGCACTTCGTATACGAGGATATGCCGTAGCCGTTCATGCCGCCCATCATCTTGGTCTCAAGCGTGAGCTCGTCCATGTTGGTGATGGTGTCCTGCCAGGCGTCTGCGGTGAGGTCGCCGGAGGCGGGCAGCCTGGGCACGGCGATCATCTTGAGGTCGGCCTCGGCCTCTTCCTCGGTCCAGCCGTTATTGACCATTTCCTTTATGAACATGCTGCGCACGTCCGGGGTGGTGACGGTGCAGAGCATCTTGCCCTTGGCGAGGTAGGAATAGGCGGAGGAGGCGAAGTCCTTGGCCACGATCTCGGTGTTGTTCATGAGCTCGGCCCACTGCCTGATCATCCAGGCGCCCTGGGCGGCGTTGCCGGCCGCGAGGCCGATGTCCTCGGGGTTCGTGTTGTCGTCGCCGAAGATGTAGCCGCCGAAGGTGAACAGATAGCCGGTCATGAAGTAGGTGTCGACGAGCTCGTCGAGGTAGCCGTACTCGGTCTTGCCGCCGCCCTCCTGCGTCTCCTTGCTGAAGGCGTAGAGCGCGGTGTAGGTCTCAAAGAAGTCCGGGGTGCCGTTGCCGTTCACGTCCCAGTCGGTCTCCCAGTTGTCGGGCAGCATGGACTCTATGTAGTAGAGCATACCGGTCTGGACGTTGATGGGCACGCCGCAGTAGTAGGTGGTGCCGTCCACATTGAGCGCATAGGCGTTCCAGGCGCTCTCAGGGATCTGGTCGGCATAGCCGAGGCTGTCGATGGGCAGGGGCAGGATGTGCTGGTTCTCGGCGTACTGCATAATGATGTCGTTGGCCTGGTACCAGACGTCGGGGCCGTAGCCGTAGGGGCCGTCGTTGGCCAGGTCGGAGTACTGGTCGGTGTTCATGCGCTCAGCCGAGATGCCCTGGTCGGCATAGGCCTCGTTGAAGGCGTTTATGAGCGCCTCGACGTAGCCCAGCTCGACGGCGGTGTCGTTCTCCAGCACCTTGACGACTGCGCCCTGCTCCAGCTCGCCGGAGAACTTGGCCATGATGCCGTCGCTCGCAGAACCGCCCTGCTCCTCCCTGCCGGAGCCGCAGGCCGCAAGGGCAAACACCAGCGCCAGCGCCATGACGAGCGCGGCAATACGTTTCATCTTTTTCATTCTTTACATCTCCTTTTCCTTTATGACGATGCCCATGGCTTCTATCGCAGTCCCGTCAGTCAGACTGCGAGCCGTTTCCGAAGGATTCAAATAGAGAGTCACGCTCTCTTCATCTGTGAAGCGCTCTATGGCGACCACGCCGCCGCTCTCGCTCACGCGGCAGCCGCCCCTGGAAAGGCACTCCCCTTTTCTGAGCTCCGCGAGCCGCTTCACAAGCCCGTAGAGCTCCATGTCCCAGCTCGACTCGTCCCAGCTGAAGCAGCGGCGGCAGTCCGGGTCATAGCCGCCCTCCGTGCCGATCTCGTCCCCGTAAAAGACCATAGGCATACCCGGGAAGAAGAACAGCACCGCAAGTGCGAGCGCCTCGCGCCGCCTGTCGCCTCCGACTTGGCTCAGGAACCTGTCAGTGTCGTGGCTGTCCAGGAGGTTGAACATCATCTCGCAGGCGGGGCCGATGTTCCTCCACAGCAGCAGGCAGAGCCTCGAGGCGAAGCCCGCAGCGTCCAGCCTGTCAAATGCCAGCAGGTCGAGGCAGGCCTTGGTGAGCCCGTAGTTCATGACGCCGTCATACATATCCCCGCCGAGGAACTCCATGGCCCCGTGCCAGACCTCGCCTATTATGACGGCCTCCGGCTTCGCGGCCTTGACCGCCTCGCGGAACCTGCGCAGGAACCGCATCGAGATCTCGTCCGAAACGTCGAGCCTCCAGCCGTCCGCCCCGAACTCCTCTATCCAGTAGCGGCCGACGCGGCAGAAGTAGTCGATGACCCCGTCGTTGTCGGTGTTGAGTTTGGGCATATACGGCACGTCGGCGAAGGTGCGGTAGTTGCAGTCCTTGAAACTCGAGCGTTCGCCGTCTATGAAAAACCAGTCCCAGTATGGCGACTCGCGACCCCTGACCGAGGTGTCCGTAAAGATGGGGTTCGTATATGCGCAGTGGTTGAACACCCCGTCGAGCACGACCTTCATTCCGCGCTCGTGCGCCGCCCCTATGAGCGAGCGCAGGGCCTCGTCCCCGCCGAAGTGCTCGTCGACCTTGAAGTAGTCCTCAATGTCGTACTTGTGATTGCTGACGGACTTGAACACGGGCGTCATGTATATGCAGGTGACGCCCAGCTCCTCAAGATAGGGCAGGCCCTCCTCGATGCCGCGGAGGTCGCCGCCGGCGAAACTCTTCGGCGTGGGCTTCTCGCCCCACTCGAGGTTAATATAGCCCGTCTTCTCCAGACCTGAGCCGATCCTGAACCTGTCCGGGAAGATCTGATACACCACCGCACCGCGCACCCAGTCCGGCACGCGCATGACGTCGCTCTTGTGGACGTAGGGATACTGGAAGTAGTTGAAGTAGCCGAAGTCCCAGTCGTAATCCGGGGTGAAGCCCTCCTCGCAGAGATAAAGCGTCTCGTCCCCGGAGCTCAGCCGGAACACATAGGCGAGCCTCGTGTCCCCAAGCTCCAGCTCGGCTCCGAAATAGTCGTAGAGCGCGTCCGAGCGCAAAAGCTCCATTTCCTGCTCCTGGCGCGGCTTCGTCGTCCATTCAAACTTGTTTTCGGCGTATACGATGGCCGCCGAGTCGACGTCGCCCCTCGCTGTCCGGAGCCGGATGTACATACTGTGCTCCGAGGTCGGATAGCAGTCCAAAGGCCTGCCCCTGTGAAGTATGGCTCTGATATCCATACGGTCCTCCAAAATAGTCCTGCCCGATTGACACCGGGCTGTTCGGTTGATATTATTGTCGTATGGCTGAGATGAATAGTAATAATAAAAAGAAAAAAGTGACGATAAAGGACATTGCGGATGCCTGCGGCGTCTCCACCGCAACAGTCTCTTACGTCGTGAACGGCCGGGAAGACCAGAGGATAAGCCCGGAGACCTGGAAGAGAGTGCTCCATGAGGTACACATCATGGGCTACGAATCCTCGGCGGTCGCGAAAGCCCTGGCCACCGGCAACAGCGGCATGGTCGGCCTCTACGCGCCGAACGCGGCCTCCGATCCGGACGAGGCCCACTCCTTTGCGGCTTTTACGCAGGAGCTGGCTGCCAGGCTGGAGGGCCGCGGCTACGCGCTCAGGCTCATCGACGACAGCTGCGTCAGTCAGACCATCGATACGCTCGATGCCATCGTCGCCCTGAATGTCGACAGACTGACCTTCAGGAAGATCGGCTTCAATTGCTTCTGCCCTCTCATCTGCGTCGACGGAGTGGTGGACGACCTGTTCTTGTTCTACCAGGTAAACACCGACTTCGCCGCAGCCGCGGCCGCCGCAAGGCAGCTCGGGAACAGGGCCTGCGCCGTGCTCCGGCCCTTCGCCGAACAGAGGCTGAACCGCCGGATCGAGGAGAGCTTCGACTCCGCCTGTTTCCTTGAAAGCAAAGATAAACTCGGGGCCTTCCTCTCCGCGGAGCCCGGCGACACCGTCTTCGTTGCGATGGGCGCCATGCTTGCGGAGCAGCTCAGGAGCCTCACATCGGGCCGTGTGCTCTCGCTCTGCCCCGGAGGGGATATCGAGCTCCCATACAAAAAGAAGGCGAAAATGGTCGCAGGGCTGGTGTATGACACCATCAGGAAGTCCGGCGGGGCCGAACATGACATAAGATTGCTCTAGTGTCTTCCGCGACTGCGGCGGGGGAGCTTTCAAGGCTCCCTCGCCGCTTTGTCATGCGCGTTATCAGTAGGTGATGGCCCCCGTGGCCGGGTCGAAGACTATGGTGTAGCTGCCCGGGGCGACGAGGATGTTCTCGCCCGCGGCGTCGCCGTACCAGTACTCGTTGGCCACGCAGCCGCCGGCGCCGTAGGCCACCTTGAAGGCCACGTTGCCCTCGGTCCAGTCCTCAGTCTCGTCCTCGGTGAAGGTGACGTCGAGTGTGTAGGTGCCGTCGGCCTGGACCTGCATCATGTAGGCCGTGTTCTCGGCGTTGACGTCGGCAGCCCAGCCGGCGTTTCCGCAGGTGCCCACGACGTAGTAGGCCGGCTCCTCAACGAAGAAGTTCGTCACGACGGCCTGGTTGTCCTGCAGCTCGATCTGGAGCCAGACTATGTAGGTGCCCGCGGGGACTATGAAGTTCGGGGTGGCCTCGGGGTCCATGACGCGCAGGTCGTACCAGTCGCCGTTCACGAGGTTCTTCACGCCGAACATGGCGGCGTCGAGGTCGTTCTGGGTGTCGTAGTCGGCCTCGGTGACGGTCAGCAGGTAGTACCAGATGAGGTCGTCGCCGTTCTTGAGCATCTTGAAGCTCTCGGGATCCTCGCCCCAGTTGTTGAAGGTGCCCTGGAGCTGGAAGTCGAACTCGGGCTCGGCGAGCTCGGCGGCGTCGCCCAGACGCTCGGCGGAGAGGCTGCAGAGGCTGATGGTCTCGGCGTCGGTCTTCAGCACGAGCTTGTAGAGGCCGGACTGCGCAACTACGATGTTGGCGCCGGAGTTGAAGGCGTCCTCACCGCCGGCGAAGTACTCGCTCTCGACGAGGTGGGAGGCGTCTATGGAATCGCCCCAGTTGTAGTCCTGGTCGATGACGGCGATCTTGAACTCGTCGCCCTGATAGAGATTCAGCTCGATGGCAAAGGTGTTGAACTCACCCTCGACGGGCTGCATGATGAAGTCGTCCTGCGGCCATGCGTGGCCCCAGTTGTTTTCGGGGTACCCCGCGAGGCTGCCGGCCAGCATCCAGGCCCTCTCGTCGACGACAGAAGACTGCCAGGCGACGAAGACGGAGGTGTCGGCGGTGACGGGCGCGCTCATGTCATAGGGGATTACGAGGGCGGGAGTGGCATAGTAGCCCTCGATCACATAGCCCTCTTTGGAGAGCTCGGGTTCGGCAACGGCCTGGCCCTCTTCGACGTCGACCTCGGCGAGCACGGTGGTGCCGTCGCTGTCGTAGAAAGTGACCTTGTATCCGCCGGACGTGGTCTCGCCGCCGTCGCCGCAGGCGGCGAGGGCAAATACCATAACCAGCGCGAGCGCGAGGCAGAGCAGTATGCGCAGCTTTTTCATTTCATGTCCTCCTTATAAATATTACCTTGTCCTCTCAAACTGCCCGACCCTTAAGCGGCCCGTGCTTAAGCGTTTAAGCAGCTTCTTATGCAAATCATAATATAGCCAGCGATATCCTGTCAACGGCCTAAGCGTCCACTGTAAATTTTCGTAGTTTTGACTAATTTTTTAACATTCCGCTTATGCAACGGAACAACAAAAATTGGGCCCTCGGACGCGATTTTCGTCCTCAGGCCAGCTCCAGGCGGTAAAAACATAGATTTTACCAATTTAAGTCATATTTCAACGTAAGCAAAACGCTGCGTCGTTTCCTCTTCCCTCTCACTTTGCAAGAGTCCCGGGCAGAGGCTGGAGCCGGCGGAGAGCGGACAGGGAAAAAAGCAAGAAGTCCGAACGCCGTCGCATTCGGACTTCTTGGAACATCACAACAGAACAGAGGAGCAAGGGAGAGGGCGGATGACGTCTTTTTTCCGTTGGCATAAAAAAGACGTCGGAGCAAAGCGGGCTTTGCTCCGACGTGGTGCCGGTGGCCGGATTTGAACCGGCATGGATCACTCCGCCGCATTTTGAGTGCGGTGCGTCTGCCAGTTTCGCCACACCGGCTGGTGCGTTTAAATATTATAGCAAATGCCGGCGCTGTTTTCAAGAACATATTTCTTCAATCGGGACTCGGATCGGCTCGTCGGGCAAGTCTCCCTCGAAGCAGGCGGCTGCGGCGGCGCAGCCGGGCAGCCGGTAAGTCCGGCATCGCACTCCGGGCTCCGGGGCGAGGATGCCCGAGCCGGTCATCGAAAAGCGCATCGTTCTCAGGTCTCCCCTGCCCGTGAGTTTGTAGCAGGCCTCGCGCAGCACCCAGAGCGTGAAAAAGTCGAAGTCCTTCCGCTCCGAATCCGACATCAGCTTCGGCGCCAGCCGCTCTCCTCTCGTATCTATCCTCTGCACGTCCGCGCCTACGGGGAAGTCCGAGACCGCAGCCAGAACCATGCCTTCCGTGTGGCTGAGCGAAAAATGCCAGTCGGGATGTCCGGGAAAGTACGGCTTTCCCCCGGGCTGCGACCCGAGCTCCGGGAGCTCGGAAGCTCCCTTCCACCGCTCCAGAGCCAGAAGCAGCAGCGAATACGCAAAGCCGCTCCCTGACGCCCCGCTCCTGCCCCGGCACCTCGAACGCCAAGGCTCCAAACCGCTTGTGTCAGCATAGAAAATAAGCACGTCCTCTTCGCCTCCCGGATAGTGCACTTTCCCGAAAATTCACCGCTTCGCTTCAAATTATACTACATTTTGTAATCTGATGCTACCACTATTGCAAATCATGTGCTATAATGTTAAGGTCTAATTTCAGAAAGATATATATTTGCGAAAGGGGCGTGGGCGACATCAAAAAGATACTGGTGCTTGAGGACGAAGCGGGCATCCGCAGTTTTGTCGTCATCAATCTCCGCAGGACGGGCTACGAGCCGATCGAGGCGGCGACCGGGGAGGAGGCGCTCCGTCTGCTGGAGGAGAACGACGACATAGGGGTCGCGCTGCTGGACGTCATGCTGCCGGATGCCAACGGCTTTGACATCTGCCGCGGCATAAGGGCGTCGGGCTCGAAGATGGGCATCATCATGCTGACGGCTCTGGGGCAGGAGATGGACAAGGTCACGGGCCTGATGACGGGCGCGGACGATTATGTGACGAAGCCCTTTTCGCCTGCGGAGCTGCTGGCGAGGGTAGACGCGCTGTACAGGCGCGTCGGTGCGGCGGACGAGGACGAGGAGCCTGAGCTGGAAAACGGGCCGTTCGTGCTCAATCCGCGGAACCGGACGCTGACGAAGAACGGGCAGCGGGTGAAGCTGACGCAGACAGAGTACTCGATAATGAAGCTGTTCATGGAGAACCCGGGCAAGGCGCTCTCGAGGGAGGACATACTTGAGAGCGTGTGGGGTGCGGACTACAAGGGCGAGCTGAAGATAGTGGACGTGAACATCCGGCGGCTGAGGATAAAGATAGAGGATACGCCGACCGCGCCGGAGTATATCACGACTATCTGGGGCTACGGCTACAAGTGGGGCAGCTGAGGCATGGACGAGAACAACAGGCCGGGACCGGCGGCGAGGGCGTACGAGGCGGTCAGGAGGTTCGTTAAGGGCGAGCGGCCTGAGGCGCTGAAGGGTCTCAAGGGCGTGTGGCTCGTGGTGAGCTGCGCCGGGGTCGTGTGCGTGCTGCTGACTCTGATACTTGGCCTGTGCGGCGAGGCGACGGGTGCGGCCGTGTGCGCGGGCGGCGCGGTTGCGTTGCTGCTGCTGTCCAATCTGTGGTTCCGTGAGCGGGTGACCAGCCCGATACTGGGGCTGGGGGACACGGCGCGGAGGATAGCGGACGGCAGCTACGGCTCTCTGGCGGAGAAGCTGCGGGACGACGAGATAGGGCGTTTCGTGGATGCGTTCAACGACATGTCGGTGAAGATCGGCGAGGCCGGGCGGACGCAGTCGGAGTTCATCTCGTCGGTGTCGCACGAGCTGCGCACGCCGCTGACGGCGATCACGGGCTGGAGCGAGACGCTGATGTACGACGAGGCGATACAGGGCGATTCGCGGCGCGGGGTAGAGATCATCTCCGCGGAGGCGGGGCGGCTGACGGGCATGGTGGAGGAGCTTTTGGAGTTCACGCGCCTGCGGGACGGCCGGTTCACGCTGAACGTGGAGGAGGTCGAGCTGGAGCTGCTGCTCGAGGAGGTCGCGTTCACCTACGGGGAGCTTTTGAAGCACGACGGGATAGAGCTGGTGTACGAGACGCCGGAGGAGCCGCTGCAGCCCGTGACGGGCGACCCGGCGCGGCTCAAGCAGGTGCTGCTGAACATACTGGACAACGCGGCGAAGTACGGCAAGCGCGGCAAGAGGATAGAGCTCACGGCGAAGAACGAGGGCGAGTACGTGAAGGTCATGGTACGCGACCACGGGCCGGGCTTTGCGGACGAGGACCTGCCGCACGTGAAGGAGCGGTTCTACAAGGGCCGCGGCAAGGAGCGCGGCAGCGGGATAGGGCTTGCCGTGTGCGACGAGATAGTGACGAGGCACAGGGGCCGGCTGACGGTCGGCAACTGCGAGGAGGGCGGCGCGCTGGTGACGGTGGAGCTGCCGGTGAAAACTCAGTGATACGAGGTCGAAATGTCGGAGAAAAATAACGATAAGGTCTGCTTCCGCACGATGATAGGGGGGCAGGCGCTGATAGAGGGCATCATGATGCGCGGGCCGGAGAAGCAGGCGATCGTGTGCCGCACGAAGGAGGGCATGACCGAGAAGGTCGAGCCGCTCCGGCTTATTAAGGACAGGCATCCGGCGCTGGGCTGGCCGTTCATACGGGGCCTTGTGACCTTTGCCGACTCGATGCTCAAGGGCATGAAGGCGCTGTCGTACTCGGCGAGCCTGCTGCCGGAGGACGAGCAGGAGGAGCCGACGAAGTTCGACCTCTGGCTCGAGAAGAAGCTGGGCAGTGAGAAGGCTGAGAAGGCGATAATAGGCTTTGCAGCCTTTTTGGGCGTGTGCCTTGCGGTGGCGCTGTTTTTGTTTCTGCCGACCTTCATAGCGGGATTCATCCCGGGCTTGGAGGGGCACTATACGCTCAGGAGCCTGCTGGAGGGCGCCATCAAGATAGTCATTTTTCTGGTGTACCTGTGGCTGTGCTCGAGGATGAAGGACATGAAGCGGCTGTTTGCCTACCACGGGGCGGAGCACAAGACGATCTTCTGCTACGAGAAGGGCCTGCCGCTGACGGTGGAGAACGTGAGGCCGCAGAGCCGGTTCCACCCGAGGTGCGGCACGAGCTTTCTGCTGGTGGTCATCGTGCTGGGCATATTTGTGGGGCTGCTGATACAGGTGGACAACACGCTTTTGAGGTTTGCGCTCCGGCTTCTGCTTTTGCCGGTGATCGTGTGCGTGGCGTATGAGCTGAACCGCTGGGCGGGGCGGCACGACACGAACATCGTGTCGCGGATCTTCACCTGGCCGGGGCGGCAGCTGCAGCACCTGACGACGAACGAGCCGGACGACGGGATGATCGAGTGCGCGATACGTGCGCTTGAGCTGGTCATACCCGAGGAAAAAGGTAAAGACGCCTGGTAAACGGGCGAAAGGGGATGGGGAAATGCCGCGGACATACAGTGAGCTGTATATAGCAGTGCGCAACCGGCTGCGCGAGGCCGGGATAGAAGCCGCCGAGCTGGAGGGGAAGCTGATAACGGCGACGGCGGCGGGCAAGACGACGGAGAAGTTCCTGCGGGACCTGCGGTTTTATGCGACGGACGAGGTAGAGCGCAGGGCGGAGTCGATGCTCAGGCGCAGGCTGGCGGGCGAGCCGGTGGCGTACATCACGGGGGTCTGGGAGTTCCGGGGCCTGCCGATGGAGGTGACGCCTGCGGTGCTCATCCCGCGTGTAGACACGGAGGTGCTCGCGGAGGCGGCGATAAGCTGGCTGCACGGGCGGAAAATGGACGCACGGGTGCTGGATTTGTGCAGCGGCTCGGGCTGCATCGGCTGCGCGATAGCGGCGGCGCTGCCGCAGACGCGGGTAGTGCTCTCGGACGTAAGCCCGGAGGCGATGGACGTGAGCCGGCACAATGTGAACCGCAACGGTCTCGAGGGCCGGGTGAGCTTCATGCTGGCGGACGTGACGAAGCAGCCGCCGATCATGACGGGGAGTTTCGACCTTGTGGTGTCGAACCCACCGTATATACCGACCTTCGACATCCTGACGCTGGACCCGTCGGTGCGTGACTACGAGCCTGTGTGGGCGCTGGACGGCGGGGACGACGGGCTGGACTTCTACCGGGCTATACTGAAAAACTGGAAGGGCGTCATAAGGCAGGGCGGCATGCTGATGTTCGAGGTCGGGGAGGACCAGGCCCAGGACGTAAAGGACCTTATGCGCATGGCGGGGCTGCACGACGCGCAGTCGATACCGGATACGAGGGGCGTGGAGCGGGTAGTGACCGCGCGCGCCTGATCAAAGAGCTGAGAGGTGGCAGATATGGCAGAGAAGAAAAAGGCGGCCCCGGCCGCGTCCGCGGCGCCGGCGGCGGACAAGAAAAAGGCGCTTGAGACCGCGATAGCGCAGATAGAGAAGAACTACGGCAAGGGCGCGATCATGCGCTTGGGCGAGGATATCACGGTGAACGTGGAGGCTATCTCGACAGGCTCGCTGTCGCTGGACCTTGCGCTGGGCATAGGCGGCGTGCCGCGCGGGAGGATCGTGGAGATCTACGGCCCTGAGAGCTGCGGCAAGACGACGCTGGCGCTGCACGTAGTGGCCTCGGCGCAGAAGGCCGGTGGCGAGGCGGCGTATATAGACGTGGAGCACGCGCTGGAGCCGGCGTATGCGAGGGCGCTGGGCGTGAACATAGACGACCTGCTCATCTCCCAGCCTGACACGGGCGAGCAGGCGCTGGAGATAACGGAGCAGCTGGTGCGCTCGGGCGCGCTGGACGTGGTGGTCATTGACTCGGTGGCGGCGCTGCTGCCGCGCAGCGAGCTGGAGGGCGAGATGGGCGAGAGCTCCGTGGGCGTCGTGGCGCGGCTCATGAGCCAGGCGCTCAGGAAGCTGGCGGGCGTGGTGTCCAAGACGGGCTGCATCGTCATCTTCATAAACCAGCTCAGGGAGAAGATAGGCGTCATGTACGGCAACCCGGAGACGACGCCGGGCGGCCGCGCGCTCAAGTACTTTGCGAGCGTGAGGATAGACATGCGCCGTATCGAGACGCTCAAGAACGGCTCGGAGATGATAGGCAACCGCACCCGCGCCAAGGTCATCAAGAACAAGGTAGCGCCGCCGTTCAAGGAGGCGGAGTTCGATATAATCTACGGCCAGGGCATCTCGAAGGTCGGAGAGATAATCGACCTTGCGGTGAAGCTGGAGCTTATCGACAAGGCGGGCGCGTGGTTCACGGTAGGCGAGGCGCGGATTCAGGGACGCGACAATGTGAAGGAATACCTCGAGCAGAACCCGGAGGTCATGGCGAAGCTGGAGGCACAGATACGGGAGAACGCGCACAGGCTGATGACGCCGCAGGCGCGCAAGGCGGCGATAGCGGCGGGCCGCGCGGTGGACGTGTCGGCGGACGATTTCGATGGCTGAGACGCCGCTCGAGCGGGCGAAGGCTCAGGCGCTGAAGCTGCTGGAGCGGCGCGACTACGGCGAGGCGGAGCTGGCGGCGAAGCTCGTCGAGAAGGGCGAGGAGCCGGAGGCGGCGGAGCAGGCTGCACAGCGCATGGTCGAGCTGGGCTTTGTGAACGATGAGAACTACGCGGGCATGGTCGTGCGGCACTACGCGGCGAAGGGCTGCGGCAGGCAGAGGATACGCGAGGAGCTGAGGCGGCGCAGGCTGCCGAGAGAGCTGTGGGACGCGGCGCTGGAGGAGCTGCCCGACCAGAGCGAGACCGCAGACAGGCTGCTCGAGGCAAGGCTGCGCGGGAAGGCCCCGGAGGGCGACGAGCTGCGGCGCGCCTGCGCATATCTGGTGCGGCGCGGCTTTTCGTGGGACGAAGTGCGCGCCGCTGCCGCAAGACTGAGCGAGGGATGGGAGCTGGACGAATGAAGGTCGGAATGATATCCCTTGGCTGCCCGAAGAACCGGACGGCCTCGGAACAGATGCTCAAAAAGCTCGCCGACGCGGGCTATGAGCTGACAAACGATGAAAACGAGGCCGAGGCCATCGTCATAAATACCTGCGCATTCATAGAGGACGCAAAGCAGGAGGCCATAAATACGATACTCGAGACGGCACAGCTGAGGGAGACGGGCAGGCTCAGGGCGCTCGTCGTGGCGGGCTGCCTGTCCGAGCTGTACCGGGCCGAGATACTCGAGGAGCTGCCGGAGGTGGACGCGGTCATTGGCGCGGGCAGCTACGACGAGGTCGTGACGGCGCTCGAGGGCGCGCTGCGGGGCGAGAAGCCCGTCATTATAGGCGACAACTGCGCGGCGGTGTCGGAGACGGGCAGGATAATAAGCACCGGGGACACCTGGGCCTACCTGCTCATAGCCGACGGCTGCGACAACCGCTGCTCGTATTGCCTCATCCCGAAGATAAGGGGCCGGTTCAGGTCAAGGCCGATGGAGAACATCCTGGCCGAGGCGAGGCAGCTGGCCGGGAGGGGATATAAGGAGCTTATACTGGTCGCGCAGGATTTGACGCACTACGGCGCAGACCTCTACGGAGGCCCGAGGCTCTCGGAGCTTCTGAGGGAGCTTTGCAAAATCGACGGCCTGCGCTGGATACGTCTGCACTATCTGTACCCGCAGGAGCTCGACGACGAGCTGATAGAGACGATAGCTTCGGAGGAGAAGATAGTAAAATATATCGATATCCCCATACAGCATATAAACGACCGTATACTGAGGCGGATGAACCGCCGGGACACGGGCGCGGGGATACGCGCGCTCTTTAAGAAGCTCCGGGAGCGTATACCGGGGCTGGTGCTTCGGACGAGCCTCATAACCGGCCTGCCCGGGGAGGGAGAGGCCGAGTTTGAGGAGCTGTGCGAGTTCCTCCGGGAGGCGAAGATAGAGCGCGCGGGCGTCTTCCCCTTCTCGCCCGAGGAGGGCACTCCGGCGGCGAGGATGGAATACCCGGAGAAGGACGTGGCCATGGAGCGCGCCGCTCTGGTGGAGCGGCTTCAGGCCGAGGTCATGGACGAGTGGGAGGCCTCGCTGGTCGGGAAGACTGTGGAGGCCATCTGCGACGGAAAGGATGCGGAGACGGGCAATATGCTGGGCAGGTGCTGGTTTGACTCGCCGGGCATAGACGGCGGCGCGGTAATAGAGGGCGAATGCAGGCCGGGCGACATCGTGAAGATACGGGTCGAGACCGCCGAGGACGGGGTGCTGAGAGGGAGGATCGTATGAAGCTCACAACGGCAAGCAAGATAACGATAGTCAGGGTGCTGCTCATACCCGTGGTCATCGTGCTGATGTACCTGGACTTCGACTGGCACATGTACTGGGCGCTCGCGGTGTTCGTCATCGCCTCGGTGTCGGACTTCGTGGACGGCTATATCGCGCGGCACTGCAATCAGGTGTCGAACTTCGGGAAGTTTTTGGACCCTTTGGCGGACAAACTGCTGGTCATCTCGGTCATGCTGGTGTTCGTGGACACTGGGCTGTTTCCGGCTTGGGCGGCCATCATCGTAGTGGCGCGGGAGCTTGCCGTGACGGGGCTGAGGCTCGTAGCCGTGGAGGGCGGCAAGGTCATCGCCGCCGCGTGGTCGGGGAAGATCAAGACCGCCTCTACCATGGTCTGCTTCATACTTCTCATGCTGCCCGTGCCGGACTGGACGGTCACGGCCTGCTGGATAGTCGTCCTCGTGACGACGGTGTACTCGGGCGTGGAATACTTTGTGAAAAACGCCTCTGTCTTCAGGTGAAATGGAGAAACTCGAAAAGAAACGACTCAAAATAAAAGACCTTGCCCCGGTGCGGCTGGGGATAGCCGTGTTCTGCCTCGCCGCGGTAATAGCGGTGTCCATCATGCGCGGGAGCGACGAGGCGATGGTGTGGCTGTATAACAGCGTGACGCACCCATACCACCTGTTCATGTCGAAGCTCTGCTCGCACGTCGGCTTTTCAGTCGCGGAGCTTATATACGCCGCGGCAATAATCGGGCTGGGCGTCTATCTGGTGTACGCGGTGTACAGGCTGCTGGCGAAACCGGAAAAGCTCCGGCAGACGTACAGGCTGGCGCTGACCTTTGCGATGGCGGCGCTCATCTTCTGGGCGGGCCTGACGGTGATGTGGACGCCCTGCTACTACGCGCCGGGTTTCGCGGAGCAGTCGGGAGTGGACGACGGGCCGGTGGAGTACGAGGAGCTGGAGACCGTGACGCGCTGGTTTGCGCTTTTGGCGAGCGAGTACGCCGAGGAGGTCGAGCGGGACGCCGACGGCGCATACATAGCCGACAGGGACTCGGTGCTCGACCGGGCGGCGGAGGTCTTCGAGGGCGTCGCGGAGCTGTACCCGTTCCTGGGCGGCGAGGCGATCCGGCCGAAGCCCATCTACTTTTCGAGGATAATGAGCTACCTCGATTTCACGGGCTTTTTCTTCCCCATGACGGGTGAGGCGAACCTGAACATGGACTCGCCGGCCTTCCTGCTGCCCTCGACGAGCCAGCACGAGACAGCGCACCAGAGGGGCGTCGCGGCGGAACAGGAGTGCAACTTCGTGGCCGTGCTCGCCTGCCTCGAGTCGGAATACGCGGACTTCCGCTACGCGGGCGCGGCGCTGGCGTACATATACCTCGGCAACGCTCTCGCGGGCGTCAACTACGACAAATACGGCGAGGTGTACTACAGCCTGTCGGAGACGGTGCGCGCTGACCTGAAGGCGCAGTCAGCCTACTGGGACGAGTTCCGGGACAGCGTGGCGCAGAAGGCGTCGAACACGGTGTACGATTCGTTTTTAAAGTCGAACGGGCAGGAGCTGGGGATGCAGAGTTACGGGCAGTGCGTAAACCTGCTCGTGCACTATTACATAGATGAGGCAAGGGAGGCGCTGGGATGAAGGGACGTGCGTTTTCCATTTGGACGGCCGCCGTGGACCTCGTGGCGCTGGGCTTTCTGACGCTGCTGCTGTGCGTGCCGGTAGTGACCGCCTGCCCGGCGGTGACGGCGCTGTATTACTCGGTGGCGAAGTCGATAAGGCGCGGGCGCGGCGGGCCGTACAGGGAGTATTTCCGCTCATTCAAGGAGAACCTCGTGCAGGGCATGGGGCTGTCGGTGATATTGGCGCTGTTTTGCGCGGTTGGCTTTTTTGCGGCGACATATGTCGTGAACGAGCCGCTGAGCGAGGCGGTGGATTTCTTCTACCGCGCGACCTTCGTGTTTGCCTGCCTCATGGCCTTCATGATACTGTCTCTGGCCTGCCCGGTGCTGAGCCGGTTTCGGCTGAAGACGGCGCAGGTGCTGCTGTTCGCGCTGAGGCTGCTGGTGCGCTTTCCGCTGCGGACGCTGGGCCTCTTGGCGCTCTGGGCGGCCTTCGGCGCCGGCTGCTGGTATTTCCCGCCGCTGCTGCTCATAGCTCCGGGGCTGGGTACTCTGCTGGCGAGCTTCCTCGTGGAGCCGTCGATGCAGCGCTACATGCCAGATAAGAGCGAGTTCGGCGAGGACACGGATACCTGGTACCTGGAATGATGAAGATGAAACGCTTAATTTCGATATTGCTGGCGCTCAGCCTGCTCACGGCCTGCTGCTATGCGTCTGCCGCGGCAGAGGACGAGGAGTGGCCGGTGTTTCTGGACAGCGAGACGGTTCTGGTGGGGGATTCGCTGACCTGCCACCTGATAGCGATGTTCCTGAGGCCGAACGACCTGCTCAACGGCGCGGGCTATATGGCGGCGCCGAACAGTGCGGTGAACTACTTTTTTGAGGACTGGTGGCCGCTGGAGCCGCTGGAGCAGAACGCCTACGGCAGCGAGACGAGCGAGGGATTGGAGGGCCTGACCTTCGCCGAGGCGGTGGAGGCAACCGAGGGCCAGTTCACGCGGGTGCTGTTTCTGATGGGCTCGAACAGCAGCGCGTATTCGGTGGTGAGCGACTATACCGAGGTCATAGATTATATGCTCATCCACTGGCCGGACGCGACGATATATATGCAGACGGTGCCGGACTCTGTGACCGGCGTCGTTTCGACGGAGCGGATAAACGGGGTCATACGCGACGCTGTGGCGTACTACGAGGAGCAGGAGGACACACGGGTCAAGCTGCTGGACACGAACTCGTGCTGGGGCAGCGGCTGCTACCTGCCGGACGGAGCGCACCTGACGGACCTGGGGCTTCGGACCTGGTACGAATACCTTGCGGAGAACCTGCCGTCGAGGGAATACATACACCGGGAACAGGTGATGTCGTACGCATGGGAGCTCAGGAGGATCAGAGACCTGCTCAGGGCACATGTGGCAGAACAGTATTGGGACAAAGCGGGCTGACCGCGATAGACGAGATGAAAGGACCGGCCGGGGCAAGACAGCTCCGGCCGGTCGGATTTTAGTAAAAATTCTCAGACAAAATATGACATAATAGTTTCAAACGGCGGAATTATGTCGAATAAAGTCGGTTTATGTAAACGAAAATATGGCTGTAAAATGCAGCTTGGTGTTGCAATGGTGTGGGAGATGTGCTAAATTATTACTACAAAAACGGCTTTCCTGCTTAAAAATATAAATCGCAGTCCGTGGTTGTAAAAATAACGGAGGTTTATGTTATGGAAACCAAAACGCGCGTACTGATAGCGGACCCGAATGAGGACCTTAGGAAACTGCTGGGTGCTTATATTGACGAGGATGAGACGATGGAGCTGGCGGGGAGCGCCGGGGACGGTGCCGAGGCGCTGGACATGCTCGGGCGGCTGAAGCCGGACGTACTGGTGACGGAGCTGGTGCTGTCGAAGCTGGACGGGCTGAGTCTGCTGCGCAGTGCGCGGGAGGCGAGCCCGGGCACGCGCGTAGTGGTGCTTACGGGGCTTTTGAACGAGCGGATGGTGGCGGAGTGCATGGAGCTGGGCGTGTGCTATGTGATAGCGAAGCCCTGCGACGCCGAGTCTGTGCTGCGGAACATACGGCTGCTGAGCGCACCTGCGAGGCGGGCGGCGCAGCAGGGCCAGCTGTACACGGCGAAGTCCGAGCCGAGCCTTGAGGTCATGGTGACGGATATCATCCACGAGATAGGGGTACCGGCGCATATCAAGGGCTATCAGTATCTGCGCGAGGCGATCATGATAACGATAAACGACATGGACGCGATAAACGCGGTGACGAAGGTGCTGTACCCTGCGGTGGCGAAGCGCTTTGCGACGACGCCGTCGAGGGTGGAGCGGGCAATAAGGCACGCGATAGAGGTCGCGTGGGACCGCGGGGACATAGAGACGCTGCAGAAGTTCTTCGGCTATACGGTGTCGAATATCAAGGGCAAGCCGACGAACTCGGAGTTCATAGCGATGATAGCGGACTGCCTGAGCCTGAGGCAGAAGACCGCCGCCGCGAGATAAGGATAAGACACAAAGAAACCGCCGCGCCCGAGGGGACGCGGCGGTATTTTTGTGCTTTGGCTCAGAAGTCCAGTGTTGCAAAATAATCCTCGGGGGTCTCAGCGCGGCGGATGAGCTTTGCGGAGCCGTCCTCGCACAGCAGGACCTCGGCGCTGCGGAGCTTGCCGTTGTAGTTGTAGCCCATGGCGTGGCCGTGCGCGCCGGTGTCGTGGATGACGAGGATGTCGCCGGGGCAGATGGCGGGAAGCCAGCGGTCCACGGCGAACTTGTCGTTGTTCTCGCACAGGCCGCCGGTGACGTCGTAGAGGTGGTCGCAGGGGGCGTCCTCCTTACCCGCCACGGTGATGTGGTGGTAGGCCCCGTACATCGCCGGGCGCATCAGGTTGCAGGCGCAGGCGTCCACGCCGATGTACTCCTTGTGGATGTGCTTCTGGTGCAGGCATTTTGTCACGAGGCAGCCGTAGGGTCCGAGCATGAAGCGGCCCATCTCCGTGAATATCTTCACGTCGCCCATGCCGGCCGGCACGAGTATCTGCTCGTAGACGCGCCGCACGCCCTCGCCGATGGCGAGGATGTCCGGGTGATGCCCGTCCGGGCGGTAGGGGATGCCCACGCCGCCGGAGAGGTTTATGAAGCCGATGTGCGCGCCCGTCTCCTCGTGCAGCTCCACCGCGAGCCGGAACAGCTGCATGGCGAGGGTCGGATAGTAGTCGTCCGTCGTCGTGTTCGAGGCGAGGAAGGCGTGGATGCCGAACTCCTTTGCGCCCTTCTCCATGAGGATGCGGTAGGCCTGGAACATCTGGGGCTTGGTCATGCCGTACTTCGCGTCGCCGGGCGAGTCCATGATGGTGTTGGAGATCTCGAAGTACCCGCCGGGGTTGAAGCGGCAGCTGATGGTCTCGGGGATGTGGCCGATGGTCTTCTCGAGGAAGTCTATGTGCGTTATATCGTCGAGGTTAATGGTCGCGCCGAGCCTGTCGGCGAGGGCGAAGTCCTCGGCCGGGGTATCGTTCGAGGAGAACATGATCTCCGGCCCCGTGATGCCCTGGCGCTCGCAGAGCATCAGCTCCGTGAGGGAGGAGCAGTCTATGCCGCAGCCCTCCTCGTGCAGGATGTCCATTATTGTCGGGTTCGGCGTGGCCTTGACCGCGAAGTATTCCTTAAAGCCTTCGTTCCACGCGAACGCCTGCCGCACCAGCCTTGCGTTTTCCCTGATGCCGCGCTCGTCGTAGAGGTGGAACGGCGTCGCAAACTGTGCGCACAGCGTCTCCAGCTGTTCCTTTGTCACAAACGGCAATTTCTTATCCACTTATTCTCCGCCCTTTCCGTCGAATATGATGCTTATCCTTGTGCCCCTGTCCGGCTCGCTCTCGGCCTTGACCGAGGCGTGGTGCCAGGCTGCGGCGTGTTTTACTATCGAGAGGCCGAGGCCCGTGCCGCCCGTCTCCTTTGACCTGCTCTTGTCCACGCGGTAGAAGCGCTCGAAGACGCGGCCGAGGTGCTCCGGAGCTATGCCGATGCCGTCGTCCTCCACGCAGACGAAGGGGGCGCCGCCGCGCTCGCCCACCGTTATCCGCACGTGCCCGCCGGGGCGGTTGTATTTTATCGCGTTGTCGCAGAGGTTCGTTATCATCTCGTCGATGAGCTGGGCATAGCCCGTGACGGTCACCTCCGCGCCCGTCACCCTCACCGTGACCTCGCAGGCGGCGGCCTTGCCCTCGAGCCGCTCCGCGCAGCCGCGGGCCGCCGCGAGCAGCTCCACCCGCTCCGCCGGGGCCTCCACCGCGCCCTCGTCCAGCCGCGAGAGGTTTATTATATCGTCTATGAGCGCGATGAGCCTCTGCGCCTCGGTGTAGATCTTCTCCGCCAGCAGCGGCAGGTCCTCGCTGGGCGCGAGTCCGGTCATCATCATCTCCGCATAGCCCGAGATGGAGGTTATCGGCGTCTTCAGCTCGTGCGAGACGTTCGCCGTGAAGTTACGGCGCAGGTTTTCGGATATGGTCGAGAGTTTCTTTTCCATTTATGCCTCCTCCGCCATGTAGCCGACGCCGCGCACGGTCTTGATAACGGCGCCGCCCTCCTCGCCGAGCTTGAGCCGCAGGGAGCGGATATGCACGTCGACGGTCCGCGTCTCCTCACCGCCGGAGTAGCCCCAGACGGCCTCGAGCAGCTCCTCGCGCCTGATGACGGTGCCCGCGCGCCGCATGAGGTACTCGAGGAGGTTAAATTCCTTCGCCGTGAGCTGCACGTCCTGGCCGGAGCTCTCCACCCGTCTCGCGGCGGGGTAGAGCGTCACGGCGCGCACCGTGATCATCTCCTTCGGCTCACCGCGCCGAAGGAGCGCGCGCACGCGGGCGAGGAACTCCATGATGCCGAAGGGCTTGGCGATGTAGTCGTCCGCGCCGAGGTCGAGGCCGCGTACCTTGTCCAGCTCCGTGCCGAGGGCGGACATTATCATGACGGGTATGCCCGCGGTCTCCGGCGTCTCGCGCAGGCGGCGCAGTATGGCCAGCCCGTCCTCGCCGGGCAGCATGATGTCCAGCAGCACCAGCCGCGCCTTCTGCGGGGCGAGGGCGGCGAAGAATTCCGCCGAGGAGGTGTAGCTCTCCGTTTCGTACCCCGCGGAGCCGAGCGCGTAGGCCACCAGCTCGCGTATGCTTTTATCGTCTTCGACCACGTAGATCATAGCACGACCTCACAAAAAATACAGTACAATTCAGTATATAATACACATGCCTGAAAGTCAAAACGAACATATATGAAAAAATGCTTTGATTCGTGCTGGAAAAATTGTATAATAGGACACAAGACGGGCGCGGGGCGAGAGAGAGGCCCGGCCGGGAGCAAACAGGAGGTGGCGTAATGGAGCAGAGAGAGCTTATCGAGAGATACGTTTCCAATGACGACATTTGGCTATACAATACGGGCGGGGCGCGCAGGGCATATCACCTTCTCGGCTGCCGCTACATACCGGAGTGCGGGATGCACCGCTTTGCGGTGTGGGCTCCGCACGCGAGGGAGGTCTCGGTCGTGGGCGACTTCAACGGCTGGGACGGCTACGCGCATCCCATGTGGAGACGCGAGGACGAGATATGGGTGCTGTTCATCCCGGGGCTGAAGAACGGCGATATTTATAAATACCGCGTGGTTGGAGCGGACGGGAACACGGTGCTCAAAGCCGACCCCTTCGCCTTCCACGCAGAGACCGGGCCGGCGACCGGCTCAAAGATCTGGGACATCGAGGGTTATGAGTGGACGGACGCGGAGCACATGGCGAAACGGCGCGAGAGGGACGCGGTTCACTCGCCGATGTCGATATACGAGATGCACATAGGCTCGTGGCGGAAGAAGGATGGCGAGGTGTTCCCGAACTACCGCCGGGTGGCGGACGAGCTGGTGGAGTACCTGAAGAACATGCAGTATACGCATGTCGAGCTGCTGCCCATAACGGAGTACCCCTACGACGGCAGCTGGGGTTACCAGGTGACGGGCTTTTTTGCTCCGACGAGCCGCTACGGCACGCCCCAGGACTTCATGTACTTTGTGGACAAGCTCCACTCCGAGGGCATAGGCGTCATCATCGACTGGGTGCCCGCCCACTTCCCCAGGGACGAGCACGGGCTGAGGATGTTTGACGGCGCGCCCTGCTATGAGTGCCAGGAGCGGAGGATGGCGGAGCACCCCGACTGGGGCACGATGATATTCGACTATGCGAGGCCGCAGGTGCAGAGCTTCCTTACGTCCTCAGCGGTGTTTTTCTTCGACAAATACCACGTGGACGGCATCAGGGTGGACGCGGTCAGCTCCATGCTGTACCTGGACTACGGGCGCAGGCACGGGGAATGGACGCCGAATAAGGACGGCGGGAACATAAACCTCGGCGCTGTGGACTTCCTGCGAAAGCTCAACACGGCCGTCCTGACCGAGTACCCCGGCGCCGTAACGATAGCGGAGGAGTCGACGGCTTTCCCGCTGGTGTCGCGCCCGCCGGAGGTCGGAGGGCTGGGTTTCATGTTCAAGTGGGACATGGGCTTCATGCATGACACGCTTGACTACATGGCGATGGACCCCTATTTCCGCAGTTATAACCACAGCCGCCTGACCTTCTCGATGATGTACGCCTTCTCGGAGAATTTCGTGCTGGCATTCTCGCACGACGAGGTGGTGCACGGCAAGGCGTCGATGGTGAACAAGATGTGGGGCGACTATGAGACGAAGTTCGCCTCCCTGCGTGCGCTCTACGGCTACCAGTTCGCGCACCCCGGCAAGAAACTGATGTTCATGGGCGGGGAATTTGCGCAGTTTATCGAGTGGAACTATAACCAGCAGCTCGACTGGAATCTGCTGGAGTACCCGATACACGAGGGGATGCAGAGGTACGTGCGCGAGCTGGGCCGGATATATAATACCACGGCGGCGCTCTGGAAGGTGGACGACTCCTGGAACGGTTTCTCGTGGCTGAACGTGGACGATTCCGACCGCAGCTCAGTGGCCTTCATGCGCATGTCGCAGCGCTCTTTTATAGTCTGCGCCGTGAACTTTACGCCGGTGAGGTACGACGATTTCTCGATCGGCCTGCCCAGGCCGGGCACGCTCAGGGAGCTGATAAACTCGGACGACGTGAGGTACGGCGGTTCGGGCATACTGAACAGACCGGAGATCGAGTCCGTGGACGAGCCTTTCCTCGACCACCCGTGCTCGGCGAAGATAACCCTGCCGCCGATGTCCTGCGTGTGGTTCAGGTTCACGCCGACCTCACAGAAGAAGCTGAGGGAGGCGGCCGCGAAGAAGGAGAAGGCCGCGAAGAAAAAGCCCGCGCAGAAAAAGACAAAGTGACGCGGGGACACAGGGATCGCCAACCAAGCGAAAGGACGGGGGAAAAATGAAACGTGAATTCCAACAGGCTCTGCTGGACAAGGGGCTGGAGCGGCTGCCCAACGTGCTGATAGCCGCGGCGGAGTGCGCGCCGATATCCAAGACGGGCGGTCTTGCGGACGTGGTGGGCACCCTGCCCAGGAGTCTCGCCGCGCTGGGCATAGACGCGCGGGTGATAACGCCGTATCACAGGTGCGTGAAGGATAAATACCGCGAGCAGGTGGAGCACATGTTCAGTTTCTCGGTGGACCTCGGCTGGCGCAGCCAGTACGTGGGCATAGAGAAGCTGGTGCTCGACGGCGTGACCATCTACCTTGTGGATAACGAGTACTATTTCGGCGACAAGATATACAGGGGCGAGCAGGCGGAGGGCGAGCAGTATGCCTTCTTTACGAGGGCGGTGCTGGACGCGATACCGAACCTCGGTTTCTTCCCGGACGTGCTGCACTGCAACGACTGGCACACGGCCATGCTGCCCATGCTGCTTCGGACGCAGTACGGCTATTACGTCCACGGCAGGATAAAGACCCTGCTGACGATACACAACATCCACTATCAGGGCAAGTTCGGCTTCGACTTTTTCCGGGACCTGCTGCGGGTGGAGGACAGGTACTTCACGCCTGAGTTTATGGAGATAAACGGCTGCGCGGCCTTCCTGAAGGCGGGCTGCGTGTTCGCGGACAGGCTGAGTACGGTAAGCCCGAGCTATGCCGACGAGCTGTGCACGCCCTACTACGGCGAGGGGCTGGAGGGCATACTTTCGGCGCGCCGGCACCAGCTCACCGGCATACTCAACGGCATAGACAAGAAGGTGTTCAACCCCTACGGCGACCCGGTGATAGCCAAGCGCTATGACAAGGGCCACCTGAGGGGCAAGCAGTCCTGCAAGGAGAGCCTGATGGCGGAGATGGGGCTGGAGGCGGACACGGCCGCCCCGCTCGCAGCCATGGTGACGCGGATGACGGACCAGAAGGGCTTCGACCTTGTGGAGAGGATGCTCGACGAGCTGATGGAGCTGGATATCCGCTTCATGCTGCTGGGCAGCGGCGAGGCGAGGTACGAGAACTTCATGCGTGAGGCGGAGCGGCGGTATCCCGGCCGGGTGTGCGCGTATATAGGGTATAACGAGGAGCTGTCACACAGGGTGTACGCGGGGGCGGACATGCTGCTCATGCCGTCGAAGTTCGAGCCCTGCGGGCTTTCGCAGATGATCGCGATGCGCTACGGCGCGCTGCCGATCGTGCGCGAGACGGGCGGCCTGAAGGACAGCGTCGTGCCGTATAACCAGTATACGGGCGAGGGCACGGGCTTCACGTTTGCCAATTATAACGCGCATGAGATGAAGGCGGCGGTGGAGCGCGCGCTGGATGTGTACAGGAATGAGCCGGACAACTGGAACCGCCTTGTGCGGAACGCGATGTCCGCGGACTTCGGCTTCGAGCGCTCGGCAGAGGGCTATGCGAGGCTGTATATAGAGCTTTTATGACACAGGCGGGCGCGGGCGGCGCAAGGGTGAGCGTGTATTTCGGCGGCAGATGCGACGAGGTGTGGACGAACACGGGGCTTGCCGTCACATATAAGGACAGGCTTGAGGTCACGGCCGTGAGGGTGGGGGACACTTTCAGGGCCGAGGCCCGGTCGTCTGCACGCTCCGGGGATGTAAAGGCCGACTATAACGAGTCGGCGAGGAGCGCGGAGCTGGCCTCGAAGCTGAATGCGGGACAGGTGCCGCAGCTATCGGCGGCGTATTTTCAGGCAGCTGCGACGGCGGCGGAGGCGTTTTTGTACCTGAGGGACACCCGGCTGCTGCCGGGGCTGCTGCAGAGGCAGCTGGGCGGCGGCCTGGACGCGCTGATACTGCCGGAGGTGCTCCGGCTGCTGCTGGACGAGCACGGCGCGTCGTGGGAGAGCGCGGTGGAGCTGGTGGGCAGATGTTTCACGCTCAGGCCGGACGAGGGCGCTCGGGACGCGAGGGTGCCGACTGGCGCGATAGCGGCCCTGCAGCCGAGGGACGCGGAGCTGATACGCGCGGTGAACGAGAAGCTCTGCGGCCGGTTCTGGGACATCTGGCCGGGCGACTGGCTGAGGATAGGCGCGAACGCGGTGATCCGGGACGAGGAGGTCGATCTCATGACCCTCTCGGCGGCGCTCTGCGGGCGCATAAACTGCACGAAGGAGAGGCGGGCCGGGTCGTTCCGCGCGATGTACATACTCACACCCGCCAAGTTTATTGATATATGATAATTTCGGAACTTACTCCACACATAGTGCACGACACGGCAAGGGAGAGCTGCCGCTGTCCGATAGGCCCGGCGAAGACGGGCGAGGAGGTAGAGCTTGCGTTCACGGATGGGGCAGGCGCGGTGCTGGATGCCGAGCTGGTGCTCAATGGCGACGGATTTGAGGAGAGATACGAGCTCGTGCAGGGCGACGGGCGCTGGTCCGTGACGCTGACGATGCCGGAGAAGGCCGAGGCGCTCTGGTACTCGTTCAGGCTGAGCCTTGCGGGCGGGGAATATTGGCTGTGCGCGGGCGAGAACGGCAGGTTCGGCCAGCTGATGAGCTCGCGGGGCGACGGGTTCCGGCTGACGGTCTATGACAGGGGCTTCGAGACGCCGGCCTGGTTCCGCAGGAGCGTCATGTACCAGATCTTCCCGGACCGCTTTGCGCGGGATTGGAGCGACACGGCGAGGGACGGCATAGAGAAGCACCGGGCCATGGGCCGGCAGGTCAAGTTCCACGAGGACTGGGGCGAGCCTGTGGACTGGCAGCCGAACAGCGCCGACGGCTTTTACTTCCCGCTGGACTTCTACGGCGGCACGCTCAAGGGCATCGAGAGCCGGCTGAATTATCTAAAGAGCCTGGGCGTGAGCGTCATCTACTTGAACCCGGTGTTCGAGGCCTGCTCCAACCACAGGTACGACACGGCGGATTACCTGAATATTGACCCGATACTCGGCACGAACGAGGACTTTGAAAATCTCTGTTCCGCGGCGGAGCGGCTGGGGATACGCATAATGCTCGACGGCGTGTTCTCGCATACGGGCGCGGACAGCATATATTTCAACAAGTTCTCGCACTACGATGACGCGGGCGCGTATAACGCCGGGACGACCTCGCCGTATTACGGCTGGTACGATTTCCGGCAGTACCCGGATAACTACCGCTGCTGGTGGAACTTCCCGGACTTGCCCGAGGTGGATGAGAATAACGCGGATTGGCGGGACTTTGTCATCAGCGGGCGGGACAGCGTCGTGCGGACCTGGATACGCCGGGGCGCGTCCGGCTGGAGGCTGGACGTGGCCGACGAGCTGCCGGACGAGGCCCTGCGGCTCATCCGGCAGGCGGCTAAGGCCGAGGACAGGGACGCGGTGGTGCTCGGCGAGGTCTGGGAGGACGCGGTCATCAAGTCGAGCTACGGCTCGCGGAGGAAATACGCTCTGGGAGAGTCGCTGGATTCGGTGATGAACTACCCGTTCAGGACGGCGCTCATAGACTTTTTGTGCTTCCGCACGGACGCGAGAGCGCTTGCGTCGTTCCTGCTGGCGCAGAGGCTGAATTACCCTGAACCGATGTACTGGTCGCTGATGAACCTCGTGTCCTCGCACGACGTGGAGAGGGTGCGCACGGCGCTGGCGACGAGGCTGGACGCGCGGAGCCTGAGCCGGGAGCAGCAGGCGAGGTTCATCGTGGGCGACGCGCAGGACATACGCGGCGCGTCCATGCAGAGGCTGGCGGCAGCGGTGCAGTTCGTTATCCCGGGCGTGCCATGCGTGTATTACGGGGACGAGACGGGCATGGGCGGCATGCTGGACCCCTTTGACCGCGGGCCTTTCACGATGGGCGCGCGGCCGCTGACCGACTGGTACGCGGCTCTGGGGAAGATAAGGAATGGGCACGACGCGCTCTCGACGGGGGCGGCGGCGTTTTCTGCGCCGGACCCGGACGTGCTGTGCGTGCTGCGCTGCGTGACAGGCGGCAAGGACGTGTTCCGGCTGCCCGCGAGGAACGGGGCATATCTGGCGGTAGTGAACCGCTCGGACTGGGACAAGCAGCTGGTGGCGGACATCTGGCTGGATAATACGGGGCTGACCACGAAGCAGCTGGATGGGCTGAAGTCGCTGGGGCTGACGCGGGCGAGATGCCTGCTGACGGGCCGCGAGTTTGCCATAGCCGACGGGCTGATAAAATTCGATATTCCGGCAGAGTCGGCAATGATATTCGAGCTGAGCTGAGACATACAGCAGGGGCGGGAGGCTGCGGCCCCCGTCCCATTTCTTTTGATAATGACAAAAAGTTGGGAGGAATGAATATAAAAAACACTTGACAAGGCGGCACTGGTCTGGTATAGTAACAAGGCTTAAAACAAAGAAGAACGGTGTCCGCCGGTCTCACCCGGCCGCGAGAGAGCGAGCTGCGGTTAATAAACATATCCGTCCCGAAAGACCGGGACGGCGGAGTGTTTGTGTGCGCGGATATCGAATGATATCTGCGTTTTTTGCATATTGACGCTGGGACAAGATTTGCGGGAGGTGTTTTTGATAGCAGTCACGGAATATCAGGTCAATGAGGAGATACGCGACAGAGAGGTCCGTCTCATAGGCGAGGGTGGCGAGCAGCTGGGGATCATGAGCTCGGCGGCGGCGCTGAACATAGCCATCGAGAAGGATCTGGATCTCGTGAAGATCGCGCCGGGCTCGAATCCGCCGGTCTGCAAGATAATGGACTACGGGAAGTACCGTTTCGAGCAGTCCAAGCGTGAGAAGGAAGCGCGGAAGAACCAGCGCGTGATCGAGATCAAGGAGATACGCATGTCGCCGAGCATAGGCGAGAACGATTTTCTCGTGAAGCTGAAGAACGGTCAGAAATTCCTGGCCGACGGCGACAGGGTGAAGGTCACGGTCCGGTTCCGGGGCAGGGAGATGGCGCACACGAACATCGGCGAGGAGCTGCTGCGTGATTTTGCGGCGAAGTGCTCCGAGCTGGCGAATCTCGACAAGCAGCCGAAGCTGGAAGGCCGGAACATGTCGATATTCCTGTCTCCCAAGCCGCAGACGCCCGCGAAGAAGCAGGGCAAGCCGAAGGATGAGCGGCCCCAGCCCAGCGATACGAAGGAGTAAGCCAAACCAAGGGAAGGAGAAATAACTGCCATGCCTAAACTGAAGACGCACAGCGGTGCGAAAAAGAGGTTCAACCTCACGAAGACCGGCAAGGTCAAGCGTGCGCACGCGTTCAAGAGCCACATTCTCACCAAGAAAGACACCAAGCGCAAGAGGGGCCTCCGTCAGGGCGCCTACGCGGACGTGACGAACGAGTCCGCGATCAAGCGCATGATCCCGTATAAATAAGGAGGACTGAGCGAAATGGCCAGAGTTAAAGGCGCGATGATGACGCGCAAGAGAAGGAACAAGATGCTTGGTCTGGCGAAGGGCTACTGGGGCAACAAGTCCCGGCACTTCAAGATGGCCAAGGAACAGGTGATGAAGTCCGGCAGGTACGCCTACGCGGGCCGCAAGCAGAAGAAGCGCGACTTCCGCCAGCTGTGGATCACCCGAATCAGCGCGGGCTGCAAGGCCAACGGCATGAACTACTCCACCTTCATGCACGGCCTGAAGAAGGCGGGCATCGACATGAACCGCAAGATGCTCTCCGAGACCGCCATCCACGACGCCGCCGCTTTCACCGCTCTGTGCGAAAAGGCAAAGGCCGCCCTTTGAGGCTCCATTTATAATATAAAGCAACGCAGCAGCTGCCATACGGCGGCTGCTGCTTTTTTTCACTTCCCCCTGACCGCCTCCGACGGCAGCTTCCCGGCTCACGCCCGGCGTATGCAAAGACCTCCTGCGCAGGAAGGCCGTTCGCGAGGCCCGGGTCCGTCTCCCGGCCGTCGGCAAAAAAACCGTTTTACCTCTTGCGAATTGACCGAAACTCGCTATATTGTATCCCAACCTGAAACTGGGGGTATAGTCATGGCAAAAAAGATGCCCGGGGTCATGGTGTTCTTCGACCTCAAACCCGCCCTTGAGAAACTCTCCCTGAGCGAAAAAGGCCGGCTGCTGGACGCCATCCTCGACTACGGTCAGGACGAAACGTCCCGGCCCGGCTTCGACAGCCCGGTGCTCGAAATGCTCTGGACCTTCGTCGCGCCGAGAATAGACGCAGACCGGGAACGCTACAGGGAAAAATGCGACAAAGCCCGCGAAAACGCCAACAAACGCTGGAGCCCCGACTCATGCGAACGCATCCCCTCTAATGCCGACGATGCCAACTCCAACAACAACTCCAACTCCAACAACAACTCCAACTCCAACTACAACCCCAACTCCAACACCAACCCAACAGCAAAAACAACTCCATCTCCAGCAGCAACAGCAACAGGAAGCGCGCACGAGGCAAAAACTGTTGAAAACCCTGTGGAAAACCCCGAAAATGTGGATAACCTGCCTACAGGCTGTGCACAACCTGTTTCTGCTTGTGCAAAACCTCAGCCTGCCGCAGCTGACCTGAGCCAGTCGGCTATGACATACGGCGCGGCGACGTTGCGGACGCGGATCACGGCGCAGGCGGCGAGCCGCTGCGGGTCATCGCCGTAGCCCAGCTCCACCGTTACGGACGGGATGCCGAGAGCCGAGGCGGCCCAGTCCTTGTATCCGCCGGCGTCCAGCTCCTCAGTGTCCTCGAGAGGATAGCCCGCCGCCTCTCCGAGGGCTTCGGCGAGGCTCCGGGAGGCCGAGTTGACCTCCTGCGGCGCGAGCGCGTATTCGGCGTAGACGAGACTGCCCGAGCTGTGATAGCTCACGGTCGCGTCCGGCATGAGCTGACGCGTGTATTCCGCCAGCGCCCGGCTCTCCGGCTGGTCCTCGGGAGCAGCGCCCTTGCAGCCCTCTGACGACGGCGCGGAGTCCCCGAGCTGCTCCCAGCCCGCGTCAAAGTTGCGGTTCAAGTCCACGCCCGCCGCGTTCGACTTCCACTGCCGGGCGTACTCAGCCTCCGTCAGGTCGGTCAGGCCCGCCGCCAGCTCCGAAAGGTATATCTCCCGCTGCGCCTGCCCCAGCGTCCCGGTACGGCTTATCTCCAGCCCGTCCGGGTTCGAGACAGGGATAAAATGATAGCGCACATCCTCGGGCACGCCATGCTCCAGCAGATGCCCGAGCTGGCACAGCGTCAGATATGCGCCGACATATTCCCGGCCGTGTATGCCGCCCTGTATGAGCACCTCGTACTCCGCCCCGGCCTCGCCCACTACGGCGGCCGGCAGCTCGCGGCCCTCAACGCTCGTGCCGACGGAGCTGAGCTCCAGCTGCCCCGGATATTCCTCCTCAAGCCGCTGCAGGCCCGACACGACGTCCCCGTAGCCCCAGGCCGCGGTCGGGTACGCCGAGTCGCCCTTCGGCACTATATAGGTCGAGAGCACATAGCCCCGCTGCCCCTGATACTCCACCTCGGCAAACGCGCCCTCGAAGCCCAGGAGCGTCATCTCCCCGCCCTTCGGTATCGTCGTTATGGCGGAGGCGTTCACGTCCGGCGCGCTCCTGAGCGTGATGAACTCCTCACAATCGGCGATACAGGTCTCGCCCGCCGCGGGCTGCTGGATATCCGACGGCGTGCCGGAGTAAGTGAGGCTCCAGAGCTGAGTGATCTGGCCTGCGAGCCGGTCAAAGCTCCACGTGCGCCCGCTGCGCTCTATGCTGTTAGGGTCGTAGACCTTGAAGCCGCCGCCGAGGCCCGTGCCGACGATGACGATGAAGTGCCCGCTCGTCGTGAAATCCCCCGGCGACATCGCGGCTATGAGCACCGCGCCGGCCTCGAGCCTGTCCTTCATCGTGTTCTTATCCACCACTATCGTCTCGCTGCGCAGGCCCAGCTCCGCCGCGCCCGCCGTGAACAGTGACCAGGCTGTACCCGCGTCCATGACGTAGTGGCCGCCGGCCTCGGACATGTCCGCGACATAGGCGGGGGTGTAGAGGGTGTTGCCGGTGAGGCCGATGGCGGCCATCGAAAGGCAGGCAGGCCCGCAGGCGGTAAAGCCCATCACCGAGCTGCCGTAGGCGTGGAAGCACCAGCGCGAGTCATATTGCAGCAGATAGGGCACCTCGCCCTCGGATATCTCGATCCCGACGCGCAGGCCCGAGTCGTCGGGCGCGCGGAAGGCCGAGAGCAGGGCGAAGGGGGTCTTCTCGACGCCGTTTATCGCGGTGACGACGGCCTCCTCCCTGTAGATGCCGATGTTCGCAGCCATGAACTCCAGCTCGTCGCGCCACTCGGAGTTATCCGCGGCCAGCTCGCGGAGCTTTTCTGCCTCCTCATCTCCGCATTCGCCGATGAACATGTCGTCCGTTATCTGTGCCGAGAGCGCGTCGAGGTCGTAATCGAACTCAGTGTCCGTGTTGTCCAAAGGTACCGAGACGGGCAGGCTGAAGCTGGAAAAGCCGTCGGTGAGCTTATAGGCCGCGAGGCCCAGCACGACGATGAGCAGCAGCGCTGCGACTCTGCCCCAGCGCTGCCTGCGTCTGCGCCTGCGCCGCCTGTGCCCGCGCGGGGCATCCATATACTCAACTTCCCGAAAAGAAGCCATGACGACCTCCTGTACTAATCAGTGTAATACAGAGATTATAGCCCACCCCTGCGCAGTTTGTCAACGCCCGTTTCCCGGCTGGCGACCAGTCAGACATGCACGACCCCTGTGGCTGATCTGTTGCTGCGCCCGGCGCAGCCGCAGGGGAGTGGAAGGAAATTGCAGAAGGCCCCCGGCTATTTGCGAGCCGGGGGCCTTTTTGCCTCTGTTCTCTCTTATTTCGCGGCGGTCCACTTCCATTCGGCGACCTCGGGGAGGTCTACGCCGTATTTGGCTATGAACTGCTTGTGCTCGACGAGCTTATCCTTCATCTGCTGGATGAGGTAAGCGCCGCGGTTGCCCAGCTGAGGCAGGTTGTACACCGCCGTCTGGACGAGGTTGAAGCGGTCGAGCCGGTTCAGCACGCGCATGTCGAAGGGAGTGGTGATCGTGCCCTCCTCGATATAGCCGCGCACGTGGATGTTCTTGTTCACCCTCTTATACGTCAGCTCGTGGATCAGGCTCGGGTAGCCGTGGAAGGCGAACACTATCGGCTTATCCGCCGTGAAGATGGCGTTGTACTCCTGCTGGCTGAGGCCGTGCGGGTGCTGCTCCTCGCTCTGCAGCCGCATGAGGTCCACGACGTTCACGACCCTTATCTTCAGCTCCGGGAAGGCGTCGCGCAGGATGGTCACCGCCGCAAGCGTCTCGAGCGTCGGAGTGTCGCCGCAGCATGCCATGACGATATCGGGCTCCTGCCCCTCGTCCGTCGAGGCCCACTGCCAGATGCCTATGCCCTGCGTGCAGTGCTTCACCGCCTGCTCCATGGTGAGCCACTGGGGACGCGGGTGCTTCGACGCCACGATAACGTTCACGTAGTTCCGGCTGCGGATGCAGTGGTCGAAGCAGCTAAGCAGGCAGTTTGCATCGGGGGGCAGGTAGAGGCGCACGACGTCCGCCTTCTTGTTCGCGACGTGGTCGAGGAAGCCGGGGTCCTGATGCGTGAAGCCGTTGTGGTCCTGCTGCCAGACGTTCGAGGCCAGCACATAGTTCAGGCTCGCGATGTCGGCGCGCCACGGCAGCTGGTTGCAGACCTTGAGCCACTTGGCGTGCTGGCTGAACATGGAGTCCACGATGCGGATGAACGCCTCGTAGCTGTTAAAGAAGCCGTGACGTCCGGTGAGCAGGTAGCCCTCGAGCATGCCCTGGCAGACGTGCTCGGAGAGCATGGAGTCCATGACGCGGCCGTCGGGGGCGAGGTGGTCGTCAATATCCCAGGTGTTGCCGTTCCAGGCCCTGTCCGTGACCTCGAACACCGGCGAGAGCCTGTTCGACGCGGTCTCGTCCGGCCCGAAGGCGCGGAAGTTGCGCTCGGCCTCGTTCAGCTTGTAGATATCGCGCACGAAGCTGCCCATGGCGGTCATATCCTGGGCCTCGACCGCGCCGGGGAAGGGCACCTTGACCTCATAGTCGCGGAAGTCCGGCATGCGCAGGTCGCGCAGCAGGTGTCCGCCGTTGGCGTGCGGGTTCGCGCCCATGCGCCTGTTCCCCTCGGGAGCCAGCGCGAGGATATCCGGCATCGGGTGTCCGTCCTTGTCGAACAGTTCCTCGGGCTTGTAGCTGCGCAGCCAGTCCTCGATCTGCCTTATATGCTCCGGCGTATCCGGCTGCATGGGCACCTGATGTGCCCTCCAGTAGTCCTCGACCTTGAGGCCGTCCACGTAGTCCGGGCCGGTCCAGCCCTTCGGCGCGCGCAGGACGATCATCGGCCATATGGGGCGTCTCAGGTCGCCGGTCTCGCGCGCGTGCTGCTGGCAGGAGAGTATCTTCACGATGCACTCGTCCATGGCCTCGGCCATCTTCCTGTGCATCTCGGCGGGGTCGGAGCCCTCGACAAAGTACGGCTCCCAGCCGCAGCCGCGGAAGAAGCTCTCCAGCTCCTCGTGGCTGATGCGGGCCAGTACGGTCGGGTTGGCTATCTTATAGCCGTTCAGGTGCAGGATGGGCAGCACGGCGCCGTCGGTCTTCGGGTTTATGAACTTGTTGAGCTGCCAGCTCGTAGCCAGCGGGCCGGTCTCGGCCTCGCCGTCGCCCACCACGCAGGCCGCGATGAGGCCCGGGTTATCCGTCACGGCGCCGAAGGAGTGTGCAAGGCTGTAGCCCAGCTCGCCGCCCTCGTTGATGGAACCCGGCGTCTCCGGCGCGACGTGCGACGGGATGCCGCCCGGGAACGAGAACTGCTTGAACAGTCTCTGCATGCCCTCACGGTCGCGGGTGATGTTTGGGTACACTTCCTGATAGCTGCCGTCGAGCCAGTCCTGCGCGACCATGGCGTTGCCGCCGTGGCCGGGACCGGAGATGTATATCATGTCGAGGTCGTATTCCCTGATGACGCGGTTCAAATGGGTGTAGATGAAATTCTGACCGGGCACGGTGCCCCAGTGGCCGACGATCTTCTTTTTGATATCGTCCTCGCTGAGCGGTTTCTCGAGCAGGGGGTTATCCAGCAGGTAGAGCTGGCAGGCGGAGAGGTAGTTGGCGGCGCGCCAGTACCTGTCCATCACGGCGAGCTCCTCGTCCGAAGCGGGTCTCCTCATGATCTCCGACATTTTATTGCCTCCTTTGCATTCGTCAGACCTTGTTTTTTCCTTTTTTGGACCATTCGTAGTATATCACAGCCTCGTCAAAAATAAAGCAAACATTTTGTAAAATTACGCTCCCGTGCAAAATCCTCGGACGCGGTGAAAACAAAGGCTCCCGGAGCCGCTGAAGGCTCCGGGAGCGCCGTGATATTCGGTTCAGATGGGGAGGGCGCGGCCCTCGTATTCCGGCTCGCGCGGTGTCATTTTCCACGCCCTGTCCATGAGCGCGGCCCTGAATGAGCCGGGGCCGTTTCCGCCCGCGTCGCGCTGGGCCAGCTCGGAGCAGGTCTTCCAGAAGACGGACGCCATCGCCGCCGCGGCCGCCGTGTCCGGCTCGACCGAGGCGAAGGCCGCGCACACCACCGAGAGCATACAGCCCGTGCCGGTGACGAGGGGCATGAGCGCGCTGCCGCCCGTTACATACCAGCCCCGCGCACCGTCTGTTACGATGTCTTCCGCGCCTGTGAGGAGCACGGTGCAGCGAAGGCGCTTCGCCAGAGCCTTTGCCGTGCCGATGCGCCCGGCGAGGTCGGGATTTGCCGGGCTGTCCACACCCTGCTCTCCGCCTGCAAAGCCGATGAGCGCCCGCGCCTCGGCGTAGTTCACCCGCAGGATGGAGGGCGTGAACTCCGCGAGCAGCCGCCCCGCGTTCTCCAGCCGCCACGCGCTCGCGCCGACGCCCACGGGGTCGAGCACCACCGGTTTCCCGAGCCGCGCAGCTTCCCTGCCGCTTATGAGGCAGGCGGCATACTTCTGCGCCGAGGGCGTGCCGCAGTTGAGCACCGTCGCGTCCGAGAGGCGCTCTATCTCCGCCATCTCCTCCGGCGCCTCGGCCATCATGGGGCTTGCGCCCATGGCGAGGGCGAGGTTCGCGCAGTCGTTTGCCGTCACCAGGTTCGAGATACAGTGCAGCAGCGGGCGTTTTTTCCTTATATCGTCAAGGCGGGGCAGCTCGGAAAAGGGCATTTTATCTCAGCTCCAGACTTCTCTGCAATATCTTCAGCGCGCCCCCGGCACGCAGGGCGAAAACGAGCACGCCCGCTATGACGGAGCCGACGACGGTGGAGATGAGGAAGGGTATGATGTAGGCGGTGACGGCGACGGTAGCGGCGTCCACGTTCATGAACAGCGTGGCGACGGGATATGCGCACAGTCCGCCCAGCACGCCGGTGCCGAGCATCTCCGCCGCGAGAGTGACCAGGATGGCGGCTGTCTCGTTCTTACCCCGCAGGGCCTTGTATGCAAGGCCGCAGCAGAGCGCGCCTATCATGCTGCCGGGGAAGGCCATCAGCGAGCCGAGGCTCAGCAGGTTGCGGATAAGGCTGGCGCAAAAGGCCACGCCCACGCCGTACCACGGCCCCAGAAACACCGCGCACAGGACGTTCACCATGTGCTGCGTCGGCGAGCAGTTGCTGCCGAGGAAGGGGAACTGGATAAAGGCGCTGCCCACCACGGCGAGCGCGACAAATATCGCGGCTATCGCGAGCTTTTTTGTGCTGTTGCTTCTCATTTTTGACGCTCCTTTTTTCAAAGAATGCGGAGAAAAACGTAGATATGCGGCGTTTTTCCCCCGTAGAATACAAGGTCGGTCGAGGCTTGCTGGCCTCCTCTCACGCCGGAACACGGCTTCCCATCGCACACATATCTGGCCCGGACGCAGGGCGCTCCCCCTCCATCCGCCGCCGGTTGGTATGTTGACCGGTGGACGGCGAGGGAACCCCCTGCGTCCGCCGGTCAACATGCCAACCGGCACGCCTATATCGTTTTTCCCTTACGCATCTCCCTTCAAAGGATGTCAAAAAACAAAAGACCGGCTCCAAAACGGCTGCCGGTCGAGGACGCAGATGACTCCCTCCGGCGGCATTGCCCGCATCAGGTCATAGGGTCGAAGCGGAAGCTTCCTCTCAGCCGAACGGCTCCCCTGTTTTTTGCGCATACATTATCTCACTTTTGACTATCCTTGTCAAGGGCGCCGGGGCTGTGATAAACTCGGTATAAATATACCGTTAAGGAGGGCGAGGGTATGAAATACCGCATCGAGATAGTAAAGGGAGACATCACGCGCTCGGCCGTGGACGCCATAGCGAACGCGGCGAACACCTCCCTGCTGGGCGGCGGCGGGGTGGACGGGGCGATCCACCGCGCGGCGGGGCCGGAGCTGCTGGCCGAGTGCCGCACGCTGGGCGGCTGCGAGACCGGCAGAGCCAAGATAACCCGCGGCTGCAAGCTGCCCGCCAGATACGTGCTCCACACCCCCGGCCCGGTCTGGCACGGCGGGAGCCATGGCGAAGCCGAACTGCTCGCGGGCTGCTACAGGAGCTGCCTCGATCTCGCCGCGCAGTACGGCTGTCGGACGGTGGACTTCCCCTCTATCAGCACCGGCGTCTACGGCTACCCGCTCGACAAGGCCGCTCCCGTGGCGCTCGGCGCCATAAAGGAGTCGCTCGAGAAGTACCCGGAGATAGAGCGCGTGCGCATGGTCTGCTTCGACGACCGCACGAAGGCCGCCTATGAGGAGGCTCTGGAAGCGCTGTGAGCCGCAGGCTGGAATTTGAGATACCCGCCGAGCTGGACGGACGGAAGATCCGCAGCGTGCTGCAGACCCGGCTCGGCCTCTCGGCGGGGCTGGTGACGAGATTAAAGCACCGCGAGGGCGCGGTGCTCTTAAACGGCCGCCCGGCAAAGACCCTCGACACGGTGCGCGCCGGCGACAGGCTCAGCGTCGAGGTCGGCGACACGGGCGGCTCCGCCTTCGCGCCCTCGGATACGAGGCTTGCCGTGCTCTGGGAGGACGAGGACATCCTCATGATCGACAAGCCCGCGGACATGGCCGTCCACGGGCGCTCGGAGCGGGGCGAGGCCACCGTCGGCTCCGCGGTCGCGGCCTACCTGGGCACCGCCGCGCCCTTCCACCCCGTGAACCGGCTCGACCGGGGCACCACCGGCGTCATGTGCGCCGCCAAGACCGGCTACATGCACGAGCGGCTCAGGAGACTGCTGCACACGGAGGCGCTCAGGCGCGAATACCTCGCCATAACCGTTGGAGTCCCCGAGCCGCGCGCGGGCGTAATAGACCTGCCCATCGGCAGGCGCGGCGAGGAAAAGCGCTTCTGCGTCCGCGAGGATGGCGCGAGGTCCGTGACGCGCTGCGAGACGATCGCAGAGTCGGACGGCCTCGCGCTCCTGCGGCTCAGGCCCGAGACGGGCCGGACGCACCAGATACGTGTGCACCTCTCGCACATCGGCTGCCCCATTCTCGGCGACCGGCTCTACGGCCGCGTCTCGGCGGAGATAGCGCGGCCCGCGCTGCACTCGGCTCGCCTGACGCTCGTCCACCCGCTCACGGGCGAGACGGTCACGGCTGAGGCCCCGCTGCCGGAGGACATACGCGCCGTGCTCGAGCGGCACGGCTTCAATCAGGCGCAGCGCACGGCTCCGTCGGGCGTGACGTAAAAGACCCGGGCCAGCTCGTGGAGCTGGCGCGAGAGCGTGTCCACGTCGGTCTGCCAGCCGGAGGGAATGGCGGCGGGTTCGATGGAGATGTCGGCGTCGAAGCCCGCGCGTATGGCCGAGACGGGTATCTGCATGCCGATGACCGTCTCCATGGTCTCGGAGAGGGCCGAGATATCCTCAGCCCAGCCGAGGAAGCAGCCGTCCACGCTGAGCGCCCAGGCGCGCTGCACGCCCTCGCAGGAGCAGAGTATGGCCTCGGCCAGCTCGTTTTCGTCGCCGGACGCGGGGAAGATGGAGAGCGACCGGCTCACCTCGATGTCCGGCAGGGCCGTGCCCCCGCGGGCGATCTCCTCGGCCATACCCAGGGCGAGACGCCCGGCACGCTCGATGCTGCCCGGCGACCAGCTGCCCTCGACGGGCACCCCGTCTACCCGAACCGTGCAGACAGGACGCAGATTCGCCGCCGCAACGAGCAGCAGCGCGGGTATGAACAGCAGAAGCTTCCACTTGCGCATGAAAAAAACCACCTCCGAGAGTTAACATAACACATTTTCGGAGGCGGTCAAGGCTTTCGGCAAAGAAAGCCAAAAGGTCACAGTTTTCTCAGTGCCTGTCCGCATACCTTAGGGTAGAAGGGAGCGTGACGGCATGGGCTACGAGGACAGGGCGCTGCCCGCGGCGAGGCCGCACCGGCTGGTCATCGACGAGCGCGAGCGTCTGACGGTGACGGGCGTGGACGAGGTCGGCCGTTTTGACGAGGACAGGATAGAGCTGATGACGGCGAAGGGCCGGCTGACGATAGTGGGCGAGGGCCTGCGCATAGGCAAGCTGAGCGTGGAGACTGGCGAGCTTGCGGTGGAGGGCCGGGTCGTGGAGCTGGGCTATGAGGACGAGCGTCCGGTGAGCGGTTTCTTGAGCCGCCTGTTCGGCTGATGGAGCGGCCGATAACGCAGGAGCTGATGCAGGCGCTGCTCTCGCTGGGGCTGGGCGCGTGCGTCGGGGTGGCGTACGATTTTTTGAGGGAGCTGCGGCGTGCCGGGGGCAGGCTCACGGCGGTGTTGTGCGACCTTGTGTTCTGTGCGCTGTTGTGCTTTGGGCTGTTTGCGTTCGGGCTGGGGCCGGGCGAGGGAAGCCTTCGGCTGTTCATGCTCGCGTGCATGGGCGGCGGCTGGGCGCTGTATGCGCTCACGGTCTCGGCCAGCGTGAGGAAGATCTTCGGATTTTTTGTCAGGAGGCTGCACCGGGCCTGCCTTCCGCTGCGCAGAGGGCTGTCGAAACTCAGAAAATTAGAAAAAATTCAAAAAAATATCTTCCCAAAATTTCTCGCAAGGTTTACAATGATGAAAAACCGGCGCAGGAGCGAAGGGAGTGCTGGCACTGAGGCGCGCAAGGGCAGTTATGATTACGCTGGCAGCGGCGGTGTCGCTGTACGCGCTGGCAAGCCTCACGGCGACGGCGGCGGAGCTTAAAGCCTGCGAGATGGAACTCGAGGGGCTGGGCGCCGAGGCCGAGGAGCTGGAGAAAGAAAACTCGAGGCTGCTGACTCTTACGCAGGGCGGTTTGGATGAGGATACGGCGGAGCGGCTCGCGAGGGAGCGGCTGGGCCTGGCATATCCGGGGGATATCATAATTTTGAGCGGCGACCATGAATTACATACAGGGGGATAAAGAGCACAGATGCAGCTTCAGGTGGGAATGGTAACGGAAGGCAAGGTCACGGGCATAACGAAGTTCGGGGCGTTCGTGGCGCTGCCTGAGGGCAAGAGCGGACTGGTGCACATCTCGGAGATCGCGAACACGTTTGTGAGCGATGTGCGCGACTACGTTCAGGACGGGCAGACCGTCAAGGTGAAGGTGATAGGCATCAGCGAGGATGGGAAGATCAATCTTTCCATCAAGAAGGCGGAGGAGCAGCCGAGGCCAGAGCGGAGGCCTGCGCGGCCGCAGGGGGCGTCCCAGCAGCCGAGGCAGCAGTACAACGCCCGGCAGCCGATGCCGAGGGCGAACGGCCCCACAGGGGACGCGAGCTTTGAGGACAAGCTGAAGCAGTTCATGCAGGAGTCGGACAGCAGGATGGCCGACAACAAGATGTACTCGGACCACCGCACCTCCCGCCGCCGCCGCTGAGCGGGAAAGGTAATAAGAGACCGCGAGCGCCGAGACCGGAAACGGTCAGCGGCGCTCGCGGTTTTGTATGCCCTGTTTTTACGGCTGCTCGGGCAGCTGGGTGATCTCGGCGTCGGGCGAGTCGGACGCGGGGGTATCTTCTTCGTTTTGGTGGTATTGCGAGTAGTCCACCACCAGGTCGGGGCCGGTGAAGGTGCCCAGCAGCTTGGACATGGCCCGTTCGTATTCCTCAGTGCCCTCCTCGTAGGGCTCGGGTCGGTAGTCGTTATAGGCAACGGTGCTCGACAGCCGGCAGGGGATGGCCTCCCAGCCCTCGACCGTCACCGTGCCGTCGACGTCGCGCTTTATCGTGAACTGCACTATGGCCGTGTCCCTGTCCCTCGGCGCGGTGTTGCCGCCGAAGACCCAGTTGCCCAGGCTGTTCACTATGCAGCCGCCGTTATACTCGTCTATCTGCTGCAGGACATGCGGGTGCGAGCCGTATACAATGTCCGCACCGGCGTCGATCGCCGCCTGCCCGAGCTGAGTCTGGTTCTCCGTCAGGCGGTAGCTGCCCTCATTGCCCCAGTGCATCAGGCAGATGACGATGTCAATGTCGTCCCTCTGCGCCAGCGCCGAGACGCCGCTGACGATCTCCGACTGCGTGGCCAGCCACTTGGCAGCGTACAGGCCAATCGTTATGCCGTCGTCCCGCTGGTAGACATAGCTGCCGTCCGGTTCGCCATAGGCTATGCCGCAGCTGTCGAGCGTCGCCTTCGTATTCTCCAGCCCGGTCTGGCCGAAGTCCATGGTGTGGTTGTTCCCCAGGGTCACGAACTCCACGGAGCCGTCCACAAGTATCTGCGCGTTCTCCGCCGCGCCGCAGAACCAGAAGGTCGTATAGCCCGTGAGCTTCTCCTCCGAGAGGCTGCACTCCAGGTTGGCTATCGTGAGGTAGTCGTCCTCGAAATACTGCACCGTGCCCGAGAAGGGCCAGCTCATGTCCCCGTCGACTATGTACTCGAAGTGCGGGTAGAGCTGAGACGAGCTGAGGGTGCAGTCGCCGACCATGGAGACGGTGAAATACTCCGGCTCCGGCTCAGGCGTGGGCGAGGGTGCAGGCTCCGGCTCAGGCGTGGGCGTCGGCGACGGTGTCGGAGAGGGGGCCTCCGAGGCAGCAGGCGCAGCCGTGACCGGCGGCTCCGGTTCGCCCGCCAGTCGGACGAACAGCAGAAGACCCAGCGCAGCCACGGCTGCTATAAGTATCAAAATCAGCGTAAATCTCTTTGCAGCGTTCATAGCTTATGTGAGACATCAAACGGCGCGGAAATGTTCCCGCTCAGGTCCTCTCTTTTCCTACAAAAAACACCGATATGAGGCCCGGCCCGGTGTGCGCGCCGATGATGGGTCCGATGTGGGTATAGAACACGTCGCGGAAGTCGCAGGTCTCGACCAGCGCGTGCCCATACTCGCGAGCCTTCTCCGGCGCGTCGGCCTCGGAGACGATGAGCGTCTGGCCCGCGGCGTCCACGACCAGCTCCTGGATATCCCTGAGCACCTTTTTGAAGCACTGCTTGTCGCCCCGGACCTTCTGCCAGACCTCGAGATGCCCCTCGTAGTCGAGGTGCATGATGGGCACGATGTTCAGCGCCGTACCGAAGGCAGCGGCCGTCTTGCTCACGCGCCCGCCCCGGTAGAGATAGGTGAGGTCATTCGTAGTGAAGATGGAGTTCACGTTGTGGACGATGCTCTCCAGCTCCCTTGCATTTTCCTCGAGCGCCATGCCCTTATCCCGGTTGTCGGCGGCCCTGAGGACCACCAGCCCAAAGCCCGCCGAGGCGTTGGCGGAGTCCACCACGCGGCATATCCAGCCGGGGTGTTCCTCCATGAGCGACTGCGCCGCGATGCGCGCGTTGTTGCAGGAGCCGGAGATCGCCGCCGCCAGCGAGACGTGCAGCACCGGAACCCCCGCCTCAGCCAGCGGGCGCCAGAACTGCGTGAATTCATCCGGGTTTATCTGGCTCGTCCTTGCTATCCCGCCCGCGCGCATGAGGTCGTAAAACTGCCGGAAGCTCTCCTCCGTCATGCCGTCCGTCATCGGCACGCCATCCATCGTAAAGGGCATCTTGTACGGCAGCACGCCGCGCTCCTCGCACTTTTCCAGCGAGAGGTCGCAGCCGGAATCTGCGGTTATCTGGTATTTGATATAGTCGGCCATAGTTATTTCACCTTTCTAAGTATTACCTGCCGGTCGATTATAGCCCATAGCTGAAAATTTTACAAGTCCGAGTTAGGCGAGACTTTCTCCTTCGCCGGCTATCGCCTTGAAATGAGGGAAACGGAGTGGTATAATGGCTCAAGACCGGCAAAATTGATGTCAGGAGGCATGGATATGACGACAGGTGAGCTTGAGCTCATCGCCGCAAAGGGGCGGCGTCTGGGCATGGAGATGGTGTTCCGCGCGGCCAGCGGGCACATAGGCGGTTCGCTCTCGGCCATGGACATATTGACGGAGCTGTATTTCGAGCAGCTGAGGGTAGACCCCGCGGAGCCGAAGGCCCCGGGACGCGACAGGTTCGTGATGAGCAAGGGCCACTGCACCCCGGCGCTGTACTCGATACTTGCGCTGAGGGGATTTTTCCCTGAAAAGCAGCTGGAGCTGTTCCGCAGCATCGATGGGCACATGTCGGGCCACCCGGACATGGTGAACGTGCCGGGCGTGGACATGTCGACCGGCTCGCTGGGCCAGGGCCTGTCGGCAGCGGTGGGCATGGCGATCGCCGGGGCGCTCGACGGCGCGGACTACAGGGTCTACGCGCTCATGGGCGACGGTGAGGTCGAGGAAGGCCAGATCTGGGAGGCTGCCATGGCCGCGGCAAAGTATAAGCTGGACAAGCTCTGCGGCATCGTGGACGTGAACGGGCTGCAGATAGACGGCAGGACGGCGGACGTCATGCCGACGGAGCCGCTGGATGCGAAGTTCGAGGCCTTCGGCTGGAACGCCATAAAGGCGGACGGTCACGATTTTGAGTCGCTGCGCGCTGCCCTCGCGCAGGCGAAGGCGACCGAGGGCCGCCCGAGCGTCATACTGGCAAAGACGGTGAAGGGCAAGGGCGTATCCTTCATGGAGAACGACGCGGGCTGGCACGGCAAGGCGCCGAACGCGGAGCAGTACGAGCAGGCGATGGCGGAGCTGAACGCGGCCGTCGCGAAACTGGAGGTGGAATGAGATGGCGGAGAAAAAGGCTACACGCGCGGTCTACGGCGAGATGCTGGTAGAGCTGGCGGAGAAATACCCGGAGCTTATCGTCCTCGACGCCGACCTCTCGAGCGCGACGATGACGAAGGGCTTCGCGAAGGCGTATCCGGAGCGTTTCCTCGATATGGGCATCGCCGAGGCGAACATGATAGGCGTGGCGGCGGGCCTTGCGACCTGCGGGAAGAAGCCCTTTGCCAACTCCTTCGCCATGTTCACGGCGGGCAGGGCCTACGAGCAGGTGCGCAATTCCGTGGCATACCCGGGCCTGAACGTGAAGTGCATAGGCTCGCACGGCGGCCTGTCGGTGGGCGAGGACGGCGCGACCCACCAGTGCCTCGAGGATCTGGCGCTCATGAGCGCCATCCCCGGCATGCTGGTGCTCAATCCCTGCGACGGCAACGAGATGCGTCAGGCGGTGCTGGCGCTCATCGAGTACGTCGGCCCGGCGTATATGCGGCTGGGGAGGATGGCGGTCGAGAACGTGACGGACTCGGTCGAGGGCTATAAGTTCGAGATAGGCCGTGCGGCGAAGCTGCGCGAGGGCGGCGACGTGACCATATGCGCTACCGGCCTCATGGTGCAGCGTGCGCTGGCCGCAGCGGAGGCGCTCGAGGCCGAGGGCGTCTCGGCGAGGGTGCTGGACTTCCACACCGTCAAGCCCATAGACAAAGAGGCGCTCGACGCCGCCGCGAAGGAGACCGGCTGCATCGTCACCACTGAGGAGCACAGTGTCATGGGCGGCCTCGGCAGCGCGATAGCGGCGTACATCGCGGAGACGAATCCGGTGCCCGTAGTGAGGCACGGGGTGTACGATGAGTTCGGGCGCTCCGGCAAGGCCGAGAAGGTGCTGGAAGCCTACGGCCTGACTGCCGAAGGCATAGCGGCAAAGGTCAGGCAGGCCCTGAAGCTGAAGAAATAAATAAATAATTCACAATAGGCCGTTCCGGGCTGGATACCGGGACGGCCTGTTGCTTTCGGGGCGGATGTGTGGTAAAGTCGTTGTACTGATGTAAATGAGATATAAAGGAGGTCATTGCTTGATAATTGACTGCGCGCAGTATTCCGGGCCCTGCCCCTGCGGACGGGAACACCCGCTGGAGACCAGAATGGTAGTCGTCGAGTACGACGCCCTGCGGCATTTCGACAGCTGCATGGAGCAGTGCGGGCTGACAGGCCGCCGCACCGTGCTCTACGATACCAATACATACAACCTGCCCGGCATGGTCCACGTCCGGGCCGACAAGGAGATAGTGCTCGAGGCGAAGGGACTGCACTCTGAAAAAAGCCTCATCGAGGGCATCATACCCCAGCTGGAAGACCCGGACGTCATCGTCACCGTCGGCAGCGGCACGCTCATGGACTTTGCGCGCTATAACGCCTTCCACATGGGCATCCCATTCGTGGCGATACCGACGCTCGCGAGTTCCGACGGGTTCACGGCAAACGTGTGCTCGGTGGTGATAGACGGTCACAAGCGCTCGATACCCATGTCGGCCCCGGCGCTGGTCGCAGCGGACCTGAATATAATCGCCGGCTCGCCCATGTTCCTCACTGTCAGCGGCGTCGCGGACATACTGTCGAAGCACATCTCGCTCGCGGACTGGAAGATAGCGCACATAGCGTCGGGCGAATACTACTGCGAGCGCGTCGCGGGCATGGCACAGCAGGCGCTGGACATGATGGTCTCCTGCGCGGACGCGCTGCTCGACGGCGACGAGCCGGATTTCGAGGCCATGACCATGGCCCAGATGATATCGGGGCTGTCGATGCAGATGCTGGGCAACTCGCGGGCGGCCTCGGGCGCGGAGCACCTCGTTGCCCACCTCGTCGAGATGAAGCCGCCGAGGTTCGAGGGCGCGCACGGCATCCACGGCGAGTGCGTCGGCGTCGGCTCGGTCATTTGCGCGGGCGAGTATCACCGGATGATGAAAAAGACGCCGAAGGCGAAGCCCTTCGAGCCGCTGCCGGAGAGCTGGATACGCGAGAAGTTCGGCCCGCTCGCCGAGGGCATCATAGAGGAGAACAAAAACGACGTGCTCGCGGCCTTCGAGCCGCAGAACATCGTCGACCACTGGGACGAGATACGCGATATCGTCTCGAACATCCCGACGGCGGAGGAGTTCGCGGCGGTGTTCCAGGGCCTCGACGGGAAATACCGGCTCTCGGACATAGGCATAGACGAGTCGCTCTCCGACGAGGTGCTGGATATCTCGGCCGCGATACGCAACCGGCTGACGCTGGCGAGGATGCGGCGCGTGCTGGATTTTGAGGAGTGAACGGAAGATGAGAATATGCGTGTTCGGGGCCTCGAGCCGCGAGCTGAGACAGGAATACTACGACGCCGCCTTCGAGCTGGGCGCTGAGATGGCCCGGCGAGGGCACGAGCTGGTGTTCGGCGGCGGCACGAGCGGCCTCATGGGCGCGGCGGCAAGGGGTATGGCGAGCGCCGGCGCCAAGGGCATCATCGGCGTCGCCCCACGGTTCTTCGATGAGCCGGGCATACTCTACGAGGGCTGCACTCAGATGATCTTCACCGAGACCATGTCCGAGCGCAAGAAGACCATGGAGGATATGTCCGAGGCCTTTATCACCCTGCCGGGCGGTATCGGCACCTTCGAGGAATTCTTCGAGGCCCTGACGCTCAAGCAGCTGGGCCGCCACGCCAAGGCCATGGCCGTGCTGAACACGCTGGGCTACTACGACGCCATGGAGGCCATGCTCACGAAGGCCGTGGACGAGCGCTTCTTCCCCGAGGACGGCCACGCGCTCTACGCCATCTTCGACGAGCCCAGCGCCCTGCTCGACTACGTCGAGAGCTACGAGGCCGAGCCGGAGGACGTCTGGAAGGAAAAGATACTGGGCAAGTATAACGTAAAATGAGATACGCCCCCGGGAGACCGGGGACGTTTTTATGCGATATTAAGTAAAATATACTTGACATTTTGTCGGGCGAATGTTATACTCCGGGCAGAAGGAAGGGAGTGTTCAGGATGGCGTTCAACAGGGACGAATATGACGAGCGGCAGGTGCTGGCGCGGGGCCGGGCGTTCATGTGGGGTTTTTTCACGCTGCTGATGTACTGGCTCCATGGGCTGCGGGACAGGGGCGCTGAGGAATGAAGAACCTGCGCTTGAAGGCGGCGCGGGCGGCGCTGGACATGTCACAGCAGCAGCTGGCGGACGCGGCAGGGGTCTCGCGGCAGACGATAAACGCGATAGAGAAGGGCGACTATAACCCGACCATAAAGCTCTGCCTCGCCATCTGCCGCGCGCTGGGCAGGACGCTGGACGAGCTTTTCTGGGAAAACTGAGCGCCTCAGCGCGTCGGCCCGGCTGCACAAAAACAGCGGAGGACTGAAAAGTCCCCCGCTGTTTTAATGTTTCTCCGCTCAGTCGCCCTTGCGGGTGTGCATGATCTGGCAGATGCTCTCTATCCTTGTGCGCAGCGCTTCCTCGCTGTACTCGCGGTCGTCCCAGAAGTCCGCCTCGATGTAGTAGTGCGGCACGCCCGTCGCCTTCTGAACGATCTCGGCGCACATCTTCTGGTGCGCGCCCAGCCAGCGGTCAAAGTCGAAAAAGCCCATCAGCATGCCGTCCGGGTGGTTCGCGTTGACCTTTTCTATCATCGATTCGGCCTCGTAGCCCATGTTCTGACCCAGAGGCATCTTGAGCCACTGCTCCGCCATGCCCATGTATGGGTCGTCCGCATAGGCGGAGGGCTTCATCTGGCTCTTGCTCGGGCTGAGCGTCTGGCTGAAGGTCGTCGCCACACCGTTCTCGCGGAAGATGCGGTCGATCCATGGGATGCAGAAGGGCACGAAATAGCTGCCCACCTTCGGCGCGCCCTTCGGCAGCACGCCCTCACCGGCCTTCACCGCCGCCTGACACTCCTTGATGAGCACGTCTATCGCGGCCTCGAGATACTTGTACCCGTGATTCAGCGGCACACCGACGGCATCCTGGAACAGCACCAGCGCGTTGCCCCCCACGGGCACCGGGTCGGAATTGCACACCAGATTCCCCAGCATACCCAGCTTGAACAGATACCGCCCCGCGTCCGCAAGCGCCTGCTTGAAATCCTCCTCCGTCGGATAGATACCCGTCAGCTCGCACATCTTGTCGATATCGGACTTTATGACCTTGCTCAGATACTTTATGCGCTCATATTCGTCGTCCGCCTGGCCGAAATACGTGTCGTGCGGGATGCGGCTGATGACATAGGGCCAGTCCTCTCCGGTCAGGCACTGGATCAGCTCGTCGGTCTTCGGCCCCTCGTCGCAGTTGAAGCCCCAGCTCCAGATGACGTCCGGCGAGGCTATCATCCCTGTCGCGAACGCGGCGAGGCGCGTCTTGTTCAGCGGGCAGTGGCGGCAGCCGTAGTTGAAACCCAGGTCCTCCGCCTTGGTTATTATCGGCGCCGCCTTGTGGAAAAAGCCGTTGAGGGTCTTGACCAGTATGAGGTCCGGGAAGGATACGTGCACATTGTCCCCGCCCGCACGCTTGAAGGCCGTATACGGCGTTACGACTGCCGGCAGGATGCCGTAGATTATCTTCTTGCCCTCCGCCTTGTACTGCTTTGTCCGCGTGACCTCCATCAGCTCGCGCGTCCACGCGCCGATGAGCAGCCGCACGCCCCTGTATTTCACGTCCCAGTTCATTGGGATGTATTCTTCGACGGCATAGCGCATGTCCTCGTCGCTCAGCCCAAGCGTGTCGGCGGATTCCAGCCAGCGCGGGAGTATCTCCTGAAGCTCCTCGCCTTCAAAGCCGGCGAGCTCCAAAAACCTTGAATTTATCTCTTTTCCGGCCATTTTACTTTCCCTCCTTCAGGTTCTGCACGAAGTTCTCGATGCGGTTCGTGAGCGGGCCCATCTCCTCACGCGAGTAGGAATAGGCCGTCTCCAGCTTCAGCAGCGGCACCTTCATCTCGCCCAGCCACTTGGCCACGCAGGAGTACTCCATGTCGTATATCTCGTCGAAGGCGAGCTGGTACCAGATAACGCCGTCCACGCGCCCGGCGGCCATCAGCTCCTTCATCCTCTCGAAGCGCTGCTTCCACGAGGGCTGGAACAGGTCGATGGGCAGCTTGTCAAGATAGCGGTTGCGCGCGAAATTCTCATAGAGGTCGCCCTCGGTGCAGACGTCCTTTTCGGTGACGCGGACGCCCTCGTCGAGCATGTCGGCGGTGACGGCGCAGCCGAAGCTGTCGAGCAGGCGGGGCATGGTGTAGTCGCCGATGGCGATGACGCGGCCCGCGACCAGCACCCTCGGCGCATTCTCGGGCAGTGCGCACTCGGAGCCGGCCTCCAGCTCATTGCAGAGCTTCTCCAGCTCGTCCGCGAACTGCTCCGGCTCCCCCGTAGAGAAGCTCAGGTGCTGCAGGCGCATGTAATCCTCAAACCCGATGGGGCAGCGGTCGCCGCGGCGCAGCGCGTCGAGGCGCCTGAACAGACTGTTTATCCGGTTCGAGACCTCGATGTTGTGCCTCGCGGCGTCCATATCCACCGGCTTGCCGGTGATCTCCTCGACCTTTTTCATCAGCTCGCGCAGGGAGTTGAGGTAATACTCGAAGGCCACGGGCTTCTCCCAGTCGGCGGGGACGCCGACCTTGCCGACCTTGACTCCCTTGAACTCCATGAGCTCGCTGATGCGGCCGACGTGGCAGTCGGTCTGGGCGATGGCGACGAGATCGGCGTTTGGAGTGATGGGGTCGAGACCCAGCTCCATGTAACCGGCCATGGAGCGGGACAGCGGGTTCATGAACCTGAGCATATAGTCGAGCACGGCGTCCGTCGGCTCAGGCTCGCCGCCGCGGCACATATAATAGGTGTTCGCACCCGCCGCGCGGATGAACTCCTCGGGTATGAAGCTGCTGTTGTACTCGATGAGCGGCGTGCCCGCCCGCTTCTCGGCTACCAGCTCGCGCACTCTGGCCTGAGAGCGGCGGCTCAGCTCACGTATAGTGTCCTTGGTTGACAAAACGATACCTCCTTGTAAAGAATGCACACTTTTTCGGATGGAAAACGATTCTGTACACTGTAAATATCATATAACATAGTCAATCTATTGTCAATCACGAAGTAAAAAACGCCTCTGCCCCATGAGACATGAAAAACCCCCGCCTTATTGTTTGGCGGGGGTAAGCTCGTTATTTTTCCTCGTACAGTTCTATGATCGCGTCGTCCTTCACGATGAAGGCCAGACGCACGTTGTCGCCCAGGGCTTCCGGGCCGAAGATGACGCGGTCGGCTTCGGCCAGATACGGCTCGGCGTCGTCCACCTTGTAGGCCACGTGCGGCTGCTTCGCGAGCAGCTCGGGAAAGCGCGTGCCCTCCTCGAATTTCAGGTACTCGATCTTGTAGTCGTACTCGTCCACGCTCTCGTTGACCCAGAACTTTCCCCAGTCGTTATACACCATGTTCGGCTTCTTATTCAGCACCGGGATGCCGATGTGCATATATTCTGCTGACATATCATACCTCCGTTCTCATTCGTTCGCAAGCTCGAGATAGTATTCGCAGGCGCGCTTCGCGTCGAAGCCGCGGTGTACTATGGCGGCGACGGCCCGGCACATGGCCGCGGGGTGCTCGGACTGGAAGATGTTCCGGCCCATGTCCACGCCCCTCGCGCCCTCGCTCATGGCCCTGTATGCCATCTCCAGCGCCTCAGCCTCCGGCAGCTTCTTGCCGCCGGCTATGACGATGGGTACCGGACAGGCCGAGGCGACCTTCTCGAAACCCTCGCAGTAGTAGGTCTTCACCGCGCTCGCGCCCAGCTCCGCCAGCATCCTCGTCGCGAGCAGGAAATACTGCGTCGTGCGCGCCATCTCCTTGCCCACCGCCGTGACGCCGAGGATGGGCACGCCGTACCTGTAGCCTGCGTCCGCCGCGCGGCAGAGCGCCTCGAGCGAGTCCCGCTCGCCCGCGCCGCCGACGAAGCACTGTATGGCCAGCGCCGCCGCGTTCATCCTGATGGCGTCCTCCATGTCCAGCGCGAGGCCGGAGCCGAGGCTCATGTCCTCAAAGAGCACCGAGCTGTCGTGCGTCGCGCGCAGGCAGACGGCCTTGTTCGTCGTCGGCGGGATGCAGCTGCGTATCGCCCCGCGCGTGCCCATGAGCACGTCCGCGTACTCGCACAGCGGCGCGATGGTCACGTCCAGCCGCTCCAGCCCCGCCGTCGAGCCCATGATGTAGCCGTGGTCGAAGGCCAGCATCACGGTGTTGCCCGTCTCGGGCGAAAACAGCCTCGAGACGCGGTTTTTCATGCCCCAGTCCGTGTGGCCGAGGCCCTTGGCGAAGAAGCCCTGCTCGGGCGCGGGAGTGCCGAGATGGTAGTCCTTCGCCGCCTTGTTCCCAACTGCGTCAGCCATGGCCCCTCACTCCTTGAAGAAGGCCGGGGTATGCGCCGGGGTGTTCCAGAGCCGCAGGAACTCGTCGTTCCACTTGGCTATGTTCAGCTGGAAGCCCGCCTGCTCCTGCACGGTCAGTATCTCGCCCACCATGTTAGCCACTACCTCTATGCCGAGGCCCTCGAGGTAGTGCACGCAGTCCTTGTAAAGTATGAACATCTCCATGAGCGTCGTCGCGCCGGAGCCGTTTATCATGACGAAAGCCTTGTCGCCCGCAGCGAGCGGGATATCCTTCACGAGGGCGTTGGCCATGATCTCTATGGTCTCCTTCGCGGTCTTCATGGGCTGGCGGCCGCCGCCGCCCTCGCCGTGCTGGCCCATGCCTATCTCCATGTCCACGTCGCCCAGGTCGCCGAACTCGGCGCCGGTGGCCGGGTGCGTGGCGCAGCGGGCCGCGACCGCGATGGTCGCCATGCTGTCGGCATAGCTCTGCGCCAGCGCCGCGACCTCGTCGAGCGTCCTGCCCTCGCGGGCGGCGGCCGCCGCGATGTGATACAGCGGGATGGCGCCCGCAAGGCCGCGCCTGTCGTCAGCATTGGAGCGCGGCGCGTTCGAGATATCCTCCTGCGTCACAACCTTGCGGACGTTCAGGCCCGCCTTCGCCGCCATCTTCATGACCATGTTGCCGCAGAGCATGTCGCCCGCATGGTTGAGCACCAGCAGCAGCACGCCGCGGCCCTTGTCGGCCATCTTCACAGCCTCGAACACCAGCTGCGGGTTCGGCGCGGCGAAGATATCGCCCACTACCTGGATGTCCACCATGCCCTCGCCGACGAAGCCGCACTGGGCCGGCTCGTGGCCCGAGCCGCCGAAGGTGACGATGGTCACACGGTCGGCCTTCTCCAGCGCGCGGCTGATGACGAGGTGGCCCTGCACGTCCACGATGTCCGCGTGCGCGAGGGCGAGGCCCTCCAGCAGTTCGTCGGTCAGGGTGTTGGGGTCGTTTATGAACTTCTTCATCTTCATGGTACTTTTACCTCCTGAGCATATCGTAAATTTGTCATTCCGCAAGTCCGGCGAAGAAGCGGCTCATGGACACCGCGCCCGCGTCCGGCGTGCCTATCGTGGCCTCGCCGTAGCTCCTCGCCCGCCCGAACTTCGATACGAAGTCCCGGCTCGCCTCCGCGCCCTCCGCCGCAGCCTTTGCCGCCGCCTCGAGAATCTCGCCCTCCGTGCCCTCGCAGGCGAGCGCAGCCTCCGTCGCCGGTATGAGCGCGTCCATCATCGTCTTGTCCCCGACCTTCGCCTTCGATATCTCCGAAAGGCTCTCCAGCGCGTGGCCGAGCATCCGCCTGAGGCCCTCCGCGTCCAGCTCGTCGCCCTCGGGCGCGGCCTCGGCCAGGCCGTCCAGCCAGGTGTTCCAGAGCGGCACCGCGCTGCCGCCGTTTATCATCATGACCTCCATCGCCGCATCGCCCAGCATGGCATTTATACCGCCGCCGGACGCCGCGACAGCCTCGGCCACCGCCTGCGCGATCTTCTCCATCGTTATGCCGTGGTCCGCGTCCCCAAAGCGCGAGTCGATCTCCGTCAGCTCGTCCCGGGCCGCTATCACGCTCTCGCAGGCCCTCCCGAGCCTGCGCGCCAGCTCGTCCCTGTTCATGCCGCGCCTCCTTGTTATTAACGAATGTTAGATATTACGCTTTTTTTATCCTTTATAAGTGTAACATATGTAAGCATCCGTACACAAGAAAAAAGGCCGATCTGCCAGAGTTTTCATAGCCCTGTACAAATCGGCCCGCTGGTTTTTAGTTATTTTATCAGTGCAGCTCGAGCACCTTTTCGGCCAGCGAGCGGGGCAGGCAGACGGTGTCGATGACGCCGAGGGCGAGCGCGCCCGCGACGCTCTGCGGTCTGAGCAGCGTGGAGCAGACGGCGACGGTGCGCGGCGCCCTTCTGAGCTGCTCGACGCCAGCCTGCAGGGCGTTGTTGACGCTCGCCTCGATGACGCGGCCGGACTCGTCGTAGTAGTGCGCGAGCACGCGGCCCACGGCCCCGCGCTCGGTCAGCCGGCCGCCGAAGCGGTATTCGACGCCGAGGTCGGGGTAGGACGGGTAGTTCGAGATGTTGACGAGCGCCAGTTCCATCGTGTCCCAGCCGTTTTGCACGGCGGCCCAGGTCTCGAGCCTCCGGGCGAAGTCCAGTTCCGCCTCCGAGTCAAAAAATGCGGGCAAATACAGATATTCCGCCTCAAACCCGGCCTTTCCCGAAACTATCCGCGCCAGTTCGTTCGTGTGGTAGCCGCGGTACGAGGCCCCGATGCCGCCTATGAGCGGGAAGAGCCTGCCCTTCGCCGCGCCCTCAAAATCCGGCAGCGTCTCCGCATAGTCCGCCATCCTGCCCAGCATCGAGCCCCAGCCGAGGCCCACGCTCCGCGGCCGCTCGTCCATGAGAAAGCACAGCTCGTAGGCCCGTGCGGCGACCAGATTGTTCGTATCCTCCGCGCTGTCCGCGTCGTCCACGACCTCGGCCCGCTTCAGCCCGAACCTGTTCTCCAGCCTTCTCGCCAGCAGCTCATGCGCGCTCTCGACGCTGTTTATCGTGATCGTCACGATGCCGCACTCCCGCGCCTCCGACAGCAGCACGCTCACCAGCGGCCTCGAGACCCCCAGAGTCTTAGCTATCTCGCTCTGGTTCATGTCCCGCTCGTAGTACATCCTTGCGACCTGCGTCAGCCGCTCTATCCGCTTATCCGCCGGTATCACAGCGCTCACCCCACACAAAAACTGAAGGCGCCCGATGTCAAAATCGGACGCCTTCAGTCTAACATATTAATTAACAAATGTCAAGTTTCCAGCCCGGCGAGGGTGGCGGCCATGACGGCCTTTATCGTGTGCATGCGGTTTTCGGCCTCGTCGAACACTATGGACTGCGGGCCTTCAAAGACCTCGTCCGTCACCTCGAGCGCGTCGAGGCCGTATTCCTCGCCGACCTGCTTGCCGATGGTGGTCTTGAGGTCGTGGAAGGAGGGCAGGCAGTGCATGAAGACTGCCGTGGGCCTGGCGAGGCTCATGGCCCTGGCGTTTACCTGATAGGGCAGCATGGCGCCGATGCGCTCGGCCCAGGCCTCAGGCGGTTCGCCCATGGAGACCCAGATGTCGGTGTAGACCACGTCGGCGTCCCTGAGCGCGGTTTCCGGCTCGGTCCAGAACTCGAGGATGGCTCCGGTCTCGGCGGCTATCTCCTGCGCCTGGTCGATGAGCTTCTCGTCCGGGAAGTACTCTATCGGCCCGCAGGCCACGAAGTGCATGCCCAGCTTCGCGCAGCCTATCATGAGGGAGTTGCCCATGTTGTAGCGCGCGTCGCCCATGTACACGAGCTTGATGCCCTCCAGTGTGCCGAAGTGCTCGCGGATGGTGAGCATGTCGGCGAGGATCTGCGTGGGGTGGAACTCGTTCGTGAGGCCGTTCCAGACGGGCACGTCGGCGTACTGCGCCAGCTCCTCGACGATGCTCTGGCCGAAGCCGCGGTACTCGATGCCGTCGAACATTCTCGAGAGCACGCGGGCGGTGTCCGCGATGGACTCCTTCTTGCCAATCTGCGAGCCGGAGGGGTCGAGGTAGACCGGGTGCATGCCGAGGTCGTGAGCCGCGACCTCGAAGGCGCAGCGCGTGCGCGTGCTGGTCTTCTCGAATATGAGCGCGACGCTCTTGCCCTCGCAGAGCTTATGGGGTATGCCCGCCTTTTTCTTCGCCTTCAGCTCGGCAGCGAGGTCGAGCAGGGCGATTATATCGCCCGTGGAGAAGTCGAGCAGCTTCAAAAAGTCCTTGCCTTTGAAGTCCATTTATATCGTCCTTTCAATAGTGGTTTGGTGTGATGATCGATGCATGACGGCGGGTCGTCGTCGTAACCGCAGGGGCGTGTTCCATCTCCGCCCGGCGTGACGTACACCACCGGCGTGATGGTTTCGCAACCATGTACGTTTCGCGCAAACCCGTAGGGGTCGGCGTCCTCGACGACCCGGCCGTGCGCCTTTGGCGT
>OJRC01000091.1_pt1 | contig 70611 bp, 61 predicted proteins | sample 1599081 | NCBI WGS metagenome assembly OJRC01 (sample SAMN03922519, study PRJEB24848) | human gut metagenome | isolation source: stool sample | host: Homo sapiens | place: Germany | collected 2010-02 | reverse complement strand
GTTCTGCCGGTCGGTGGTAAAGGTGTCGATGTCAATACTTCCGGCATAGTCACCCAGGACAGCGGCCAGGGCATTAAAAAAGGTGCTTTTGCCGTTGCGCCCAGCTCCGTGGGCCAGAATCAGCCCTTCATGGTAGACTTTTCCGTGAAGGGCCATACCTGCCACAAGCTGGAGAAATCCCCGCAAGCTGCCGTCCCCCTGGGTGATGGTGTCCAGGAAGTCCGTCCACATCTGCGCTCCCTGTTCTCCGGGGGCGGCGGTGGTGATCTGGCTGCATCGTGCCGCCCGGTCATGGGGCCGTAGTTCCCCAGTGGTGAGGTCAACGATCCCGGCGGGGGTGTTCAGGTCTGCCGAATTTGCGTCCAGGGTGTCGGCCTTGACCACAAAGGCGGGCTTTGCCAGCTCCAGCACACCTTTCAGCCGTCCGGCGCTGCGGGTCTGCTTGGCGTGGGTGAGGTATGCCTTTGCACTTGCGGCCCGATTGGTGGCCCGCTCCATGTCCTCCGGCTTGCTTGTACCCTCTGCCTCTGCCGCCTTTGCCTCTGCCATAGCCACAAGGGCGGCCCGGTATTCTTTCTGAGCGTCTGTCAGCATTTCCCCGGATAGCTCGGTTGCCAGGGTGAGTGCCTTGTGGTCGCTGCGTTCCCAGCGTTGACCGTTCCACACCATCCAGCCCAGGGCATCGGAAAAGAGAAGGGTATCCCGATACTTCCGGGTAAATGCCTCAGCGTTGCCAGCGTCCGAAAAGTCCGGCGGTCTGACTTGCTCCGGCGGATTTTTTATGTGTTCTGTTGGTGGTCTGTGTGTGTCCTGTTGGTGTTCTGTTGGTGCTGAATATGTATTGGTGCAAGTACGGATAGCCTCTTGAATTGTTAGGCTCCCGTAGGTGCTGCCGCTTTGTCGCCTGTCCCATTTTTCCCTCATCAGGCCGGACGATCTAAAAAGCCTGTCCATCTGTCCGGCGTCGCATCCTGTCCAAAAGGCCAGGGCATTACAGAGGGCCATGTCTGCCTCTGAATGACTGCCATAGCCGGAAATATCACCATTCCATAGGGCGGCAAATGCGGCCCCGTTGCGGGCGTTGTGAGCCTTTGCGATAACCTCAGCGTCTGATAGGTCAAGGGGTGTCTGGGGCGCTCTGGTGGCTTCTTGGGCGGCTTTCTGGGGCCGCACCATATAGCGGTCAAGGATGGTCTGCAATGCCTCCGCCCGCTCGCAGATAGGGAACGGCCCAGCCCAGGGGCCAGAGTTGCCCGTGACGGTCAAAAACTTGCTGGTAGCATCGGAAACATAGATTTCAAGCCCTTGCTTTGCGCTCATAGTGTAATAGCGGCTCTTGTCGTAGGTAAAACCGGCGGCTTTGAAGAATATCCGTATCCCTCGCCCGCTGGGGCTGGTTTCGGTGTAGCTCTCCATTGCGGAAACAATGTCCACGGCCAGAGAGGAGGGGGTGCCGTCCTCCGCTATGCAGTGGTCAATATCAACGGCACATAAGCCGTCAAACACGCCCACGCCCAGGCCGTCATATCCGCCCCGCTCCAGGGCATTCACAGCCTCCGGGTAGCTTGTGAAGGTGCTGGGGTTGTTGGACATAGCCCCGCCCCCTGTTCGGGGGTTGTACGGTACTTTGGTGGGCTTGTCTCGGCTCTCTCGTTGTTCGTATCTCCACACGCACCAGCGCCCGGTGTCTTTCAGTTCTTGGGGCAGTCCATCGGGGAAAAACTTAATCAAGCCGCCGCCCCCTCAGTTTTACCGCCGTGGCAACCCTGGTAATCTCCGCCGCCCGGTGGAGCATGGACTTGTAAAACAGTTCCACGTCCTCCTGGGTTTCAGGCAGATAATAGCCGTTCTGGTTGTCGGCCAGAATCTGAGCGCCCCGCAAGCGTTCCGCCTGAATGAGCTGGCGGACTTGGCGGGCGGGTAACTCGGTGATGGTCACCAAATGATGGAGCGGGACGGCGTTCTCTACGCCGTGGGATAAAAGACGTTCAATTTTTCCAGGTTGTTTGCCGGTTCGCTGTGTGGTATTCTGATAGGTGGAAGTGGTGGCCGCTCCGCAAGCTGTCTCCGCTCCACTCCGCCGTCCTGGTGCTGCAACACTGGGACGGCTCTTTTTTGTCTTACTCATATATTCACCTCTGCTTGTGTCTGTCTGGAGATCCATTCCCGCAATCCGTCCACACTGATTAGTGTGCGGCTGCCTAGTTTAAAAGATGGGAAATCATTTTGATGTAACAGGTCATAAACCTTCGGCCTGCTGATACCCAGCAGACGGGCACACTCTGCCGGGGATACGGCCAGGGGGTCTAGTTTGTCGGCCATTAGCTCACCTCCTTCGCAAGTCGCTGAATGATAGAGAAGATTTTCTCCTTTTCATCCTGGGACAGTTCCTTGCGGAGTTTCCGGGAAAAGCTGCAATCCGCCATACCTAGAGCGTCTGCAATCTGCCAAAGTTTTACCCCGGCCCCTGCCGCTGTGCGTCTGATGTCCTGGTTGTTCATCTGTAACACTCCTTTCGGTATTTTTCTCTACTATAATAGCAAATTTCTCTGAGAAAAACAACAATAACATAATTTATATCCTTGCGGGTGTTAATTAAGACATTGTTGTTGACAGATGATAAAATAGATGATATTATCAACTTGGAGGTGATTTAATGGGGGATTTTACAATATTTGCAACCCGCCTGAAAAAGGCACGGGAAAAATGTGGACTTAAGCAGAATACACTTGCAACCAAAATAGGTGTTACAGCGCAGACAATTTCTGCCTATGAAAAGGCGGAAAATAACGGTAAAGGTAAAAATCCTACACTCGAAAACGCGGTAGCAATAGCTAATGAACTAGGTGTTTCTTTGGACTGGCTTTGTGGAAGAGATGGCTACACAGAAAAATATAGCTCAAAGAAAACACTAGGAGATGTTGCGCGTGATCTTGTTTTTCTTGAAAAAACTGTTGCGGACATTTACTTAGACACCTCAACTCGTACGGAACATCCAATGGATCTGAATTCAGGCTATCCGGTACCAGACGGTATTCAAAAGGAATATCCTTCCATTGTATTTACAGACAAATCTTTGTGCAATTTTATAAATAAGTGGAGAAAAATTAAAAATTTGCATGACACAGATACAATAGATGACGAACTTTATAACCTATGGCTGGACAAACATCTCTCACTTTTAGATGATATCCCAGCGGTAGAGGAGCCTAATGACTTTAATACGATTAAAATTCAAGAGTGGGATCTGGAAGGGGAATTACCTTTTTAATTAAGCGAAAAACCGCCCCTGGTGCTGCGAACACCAGGGACGGCTAAAAGGGCAGTAAACTTTGACGGCCTACTGCCCTCCCATTCTATCAATTTAAGGGAGGAATTGCAATGGCAAGAAAGAGCAACACCAGAGGGGCCCAGGGCGGCGGGACGATCCGCCAGCGAAAGGACGGACGATGGGAGGCCCGCTACACGGTGGGCCGTGATCCCGGCACCGGGAAGCAGGTGCAGCGGTCAGTCTACGGGGCCACTCAGCAGGAAGTGAGAAAGAAACTGGCTCAGGCGGTGGCAGCTCTGGACAGCGGGGATTATTTTGAACCGTCTAAAATGACGTTGGCCCGATGGGTGGAAATCTGGCTCCAGGAATACACGGGGGACAAAAAATATCTGACGGTCAAGCACTACAAAGCACAATGTAAAACTCACATCGTCCCCAGCTTGGGGGCGGTAAAGCTGGCAGAGTTGACCACGCCGCAAATCCAGGCTTTTTATAATCGGCTCCTTAGAGACGGGATGGCTCCCAAAAGTGTCCGCAATATCCACGGTATCCTCACAAAATGCCTCTCCACCGCCGTCAGCGTGGAATACATCCGGGACAATCCGGCCAGCCGTGCCACTCTCCCCCGTGTGGAGAAAAAAGAAATTCACCCGCTCACAGATGAACAGGTGAAAGACTTCCTCCGGGTATCCGCTGGGGATGAATATGAAATTCTCTTGAAAATGATTCTATTTACCGGCCTGCGGGAATCGGAAGCTATTGGTCTAACCTGGGACTGCGTGGACTTCAAGGCGGGGACTGTGAAGGTCTGCAAGCAGCTTCAAAAGCGGCCACTGTCTGACGGCGGCTTTACCTTCGCCCCGCTGAAAAACGACAAAACCCGCACGCTTCGCCCCGCTCCCTTTGTCCTGGAGCTGTTGGAACGCCGCAAACGGGAACAGGCAGTGCAGCGCCTAAAGGCTGGAGAACTGTGGGAGGGCTGGCAGACAGCAGAGGAACAGAAAAGCGCCCTGGTCTTTACCACGGCGACGGGAAGCAATCTCAGCCCTCAGACGGTCTATAATCACTATAAGAAGCTGGCCGTCCAAATCGGTGCCCCAAATAGCCGGGTACACGATCTTCGTCACACCTTCGCCGTCCTCTCTCTCCAGAATGGGGACGACGTGAAAACCGTCCAGGGAAACCTGGGACACGCCACAGCAGCCTTTACTCTGGATGTTTACGGCCATGTGTCGGAGCGCATGAAAGAGGACAGCGCCGCCAGGATGCAGAAATACATTTCTAACCTGTAAAGGGTCAAACAAAGGGTAAAAGCCTCGAAAACAGCAAAAGAAAAACCCTGGAACCGTTGAGATTCCAGGGTTTTGTCTTGGCAGCGGGAGAAGGATTCGAACCCTCACATACGGAGTCAGAGTCCGCTGTGCTACCTTTACACAATCCCGCTATGTCCGTAGCGAACAGATATTATTATAGCGACTTCTTCCAAAAAGTCAAGAGGAAAATGCAAAAAAATAGAAGAAATTTGGAGACATGAAAAAACAGACAGGATCAGAGAGAAAAACGGGAAATTTTATCTATTATATCGTATAATAAATAGAGAAAAACAATTCCTTTTCCCTATAAAGTCATAGAAAATAGCCGTTGCCTCATGTAAAAAGCTGTGATACACTAAGCAGCGGAAATGAAGAAGGGAGGGCGAGATTGTGCTGCTGGCAATTGATATCGGTAATTCCAATGTTTCTCTGGGCGTGTTTCAGGGGGATATGCTGCGTTTCAGGGGCAAGCTCTCCGCACAGACGGAGCGCAGCGCCGATGAGTACGCAGCGGTGATCTACGATCTGCTGCGGATGAACGATGTATCCCGGAGCGATCTTACCGGCTGTATCTTGTCCTCAGTTGTCCCTGGCCTTACCGGTCTGGTGGAGGCGGCGGTGCGGAAGCTGACTCCGGCCCCGCTGCTCCGGGTAGGCCCTGGTGTCCGCACAGGCTTTCGTATCCGGATCGACGACCCTTCCCAGCTGGGCGGCGACCTGGTGGCAGATACTCTGGCAGGACTGACAGAGTATGGAGCGCCACTCATTATCCTGGATGCGGGAACTGTCACGACTCTGGCGGTAGTGGACAGCAGCCGAACCTACCTGGGAGGCTGCATCCTGCCGGGAATCCGTTCCAGTGCGGCACTGCTCAAGTCTACGACAGCTCTGCTGCCTTCCATTGCTCTGGGGGTGGAAGAGGAAATGTGTCTGGGCCGCAACAGTGCTGATGCCATGCGCTGCGGTCTGCTGATGGGCAGCGCTATGATGGTGGATGGTTTTATTGATCGTTTCCGGGCGCTTCCGGGAATGGAAGGAGCCAAAGTGGTGGCCACCGGAGGCTCTGCCGAGCTGGCCACGGCCTATTGCCGCCGGGAGGTCATCCTGGACGGTGACCTGACATTGAAGGGCCTGCGGTATCTCTACGAGAGCAACCAGCCACGGCCCCGGAGAACCTGAGATCATTGCGGCCTCAGGCCGTTTTGATAGAATTTGTGCGCCGTACTCCCAGCGGAGACGACAGCACGAGGTGAAATACCCTCAAAGGAGAAAACAGCATATGAAGCGCAGCAACAAAGTCCATCGGATCACACTGACGGCGATACTGATGGCGATCATCCTGGTGATGAGTTTCACGCCCCTGGGCTACCTGAAGGTAGGTATTGTGTCCATTACCTTCCTGGCGATCCCGGTGGTCATCGGCGGCATCGTTCTGGGGCCGCTGTATGGCGGTGTGCTGGGTGCAGTATTTGGCCTGACCAGCTTTGCCCAGTGCTTCGGCATGGATGCCTTCGGCACAGCTTTGATGGGCCTGAATCCTCTGGCCACCTTTGTCACCTGCCTGGTGCCTCGGATCCTGATCGGCGTAGTGGCAGGCTGGCTGTACCGCCTGCTTCACAAGTGGGATCGCACCGGTGTGTGGTCCGCGGTCGTTACTTCCGTGGTCGGTTCCCTGACCAACACCGTGTTTTTCGTGGGCATGGTGATCCTGTTCTTCCAGAATTCCTACTTTGCGGGCAGCGGCGTATGGGCCATCATTCTGGCCTTCTTTTCCATCAATATTCCTTTGGAGGCGGTGGTTTGCGGCCTCCTGGGCGGTGCCCTCAGCAAAGTGATCACTGTGGTTATCAAGGAATGATCCGCACCCTGGGTGCGGGGCTGTATGCCGCCTTCCCGGCTGGGAAGGCGGCATTTTTTGTGCGGCTGCGGCAGATTTTATGAACCAAACATTAAATTCCAAGGAACCTATGGAAACTCTGAAGAAAATGGTATATACTATCTAAGATTTGACAAAAGAAGGGGAGGACGGCACATGGCGCGGCAGATGCTCATGGACAACGTATATCTCACCTATATCCCATCGGAAAAATTCAAAACCAGCTTTTTCAGTGCGCAGATGGTGATGCCGCTGAAAAAGGAGACCGCCGGGCTCAATGCCCTGATGGTCAACGTGCTCAGCCGGGGAACGCTGCGTTTTCCGGATATGCGGTCCCTTTCCGCCCAGCTGGACCGCCTTTATGGCGCACGGCTGGAGCCGGTGGTCCGCAAGAAAGGAGAAAATCAGGTTTTTGGCTTCATCGCCAGCTGTGTGGATGAACGGTTCGTCCCCGACGGCGAGCGGCTGCTGGAACCTATGGCAGATCTGTTAGGGGAGCTGTTTTTAAGTCCCGCTACACGCAATGGACGCCTTCGCGGTGACTATGTGGACAGCGAGCGGGCCAACCTGGTGGATCTGATCCGCAGTGACATCAATGATAAGCGCCTCTATGCCGCCCGGCGGCTGCTGGAGGTCATGTGCCCGGAGGAACCCTATGGTCTCAGCCGCCTGGGGACTGCCCGGGAGGTGGAGCGGATCTCCCTCCAGCGGCTCAACAGCCATTATCAGGCTGTTTTGCCCGCCGCCCGGCTGGAACTGTTTTACTGCGGTACAGCCAAAGAGAAGCGGGTGGCAGGCGCCTTTTCCCGGGCTTTTGCGGCTCTGCCCCGGCAGGGGGCTGTGGAGCCGGCGGTGACGATCCGCAGGCCGGCGCCGGAGAAGTGCCGGGTGGTGGAGGAGACTATGGACGTGGGCCAGGGAAAACTGGGGATCGGTTTCCGTACCGACAGCCAGGATATGCCCGCCACAATGCTGATGAACGCCATGTTCGGCGGTACCAGCAACTCCAAGCTTTTCCTGAATGTCCGGGAGAAGCTCTCTCTCTGCTACTATGCCGGCAGCACCTACCACAGGGCCAAGGGCCTTGTCACTGTGTCCTCCGGCATTGAGACGGCCAACTATGATAAGGCGGTGGCGGAGATCATGGCCCAGCTGGAGGCGCTGCAGAACGGCCAGTGGGAGGACTGGGAGTTCCAGGGGGCCAAAAGCTCTCTGCGCAACAGCCTCCTCTCTATGGAGGATTCTGCCGGAGCCATGGAGGATTACGCCATCGGACAGGCGGCTGTGGGCGGAGATGAATCCGTTCCGCTGCTGCTGGAGGCAGTGTCGGCCGTGACAGAGGAACGGGTACGGCAGGCGGCAGCCTGTGTGCGGCCAGACACCATCTACTTCCTGAAGGGAAAGGAGGCGTGACCATGGAGGTTCGGGATTATCCGCGGTTAGGGGAGAAGCTCACCCGGCAGATCCTTCCCAACGGGCTGGAGATCATTGTGGTCCATAAGCCGTTTCACGCCAAACGGTATGCCTTTTTTGCCACCCGCTACGGCGGGATGGATATGCGTTACCAGCAGGACGGCCAGTGGCGGGATACCCCCGCCGGCATCGCCCACTATCTGGAGCACAAAATGTTTGATACTCAGGAGGGCAATGCCCTCCAGGAGCTGGCGAAAAACGGAGCGGTGGAGAACGCTTTTACCTCCGGCTCCATGACTGCCTATTATTTTGAATCTACCGAGCATTTCTACGACAACCTGCGTATCCTGCTCAGCTTTGTGTCTATTCCCTGGTTCACAGAGGAGAGCGTGGCCAAGGAGCAGGGGATTATCGCCCAGGAGATCCGCATGACCGAGGATGATCCGGAGTGGCAGGTATATGCGGGCCTTATGGAGTGCCTCTACCGGGAGAGCCCTGTCAGGGTGCCGGTGGCGGGAACGGTGGAGAGTATCCGCGCCATCACGCCTCAGGTGCTCTACGACTGCCACCGGGCCTTTTACACCCCGGGGAACATGGTGCTGGTCTGTGTAGGCGATGTGGAGATGGACAAGGTGGCGGACCTGGCCCGGGAGATCCTGCCGGCGGAGCCGGGAGAGGATATCCCCCGGGATTACGGCCAGGAGGACGATGTGCCCCATTGCCGGGAGAAGGAGCGGGCCATGGAGGTATCCATGCCCACGTTCCTGGGCGGCTACAAGTGCCGTCCCTGCCCCGGCGGAGAGGAGCTGCTCCGGCGGAGCATTATCGGCGATATGGCCTGTGATGTGCTCTTTGGGGACAGCAGTCCCCTCTATGTCCGCCTCTACGAGGAGGGGGCCATCAATGGGAGCCTGGGCGGCAATTTTGACATCATGCCCGGCGCCTCCTATCTCTATGTGGGCGGTGACGCCCGCGATCCCCGGCGGGTCTTTGATGAGATCACTGCCGAGGCCCGGCGGCTGGCGGAGGAGGGCATCGATGAGGATTTCTACCAGCAGATTCGCCGCGCGGCCTACGGCCAGGCCATCCGCAGCCTGAATTCCTTCGAGAATATTGCGGTGAGCCTGACGGAGGGGCACTTCCGGGGCTTTGATTACTACCGTTTTCCGGAGATCTTCGACACCGTCACCAAGGCGGATGTGGAGGCGTTTCTGAGAGAGGAGATCACTGCGGAACACGCGGCTATCTCCATTATCCGCCCCTTGGACGGGCAGCAGACTGAGGACGCCTGACGTTTCGGCCTGTCACAATTATCCTTAGGAGGAACCTTTTTATGTACGCAAGAAGCGACATGCCTATCAGCTTCCCCGGCCTGTTCGGGGACTGGGAATTCAACCCGTCTCCGGTGGCCATCGACATCGGCAACGGCATCTACTGGTACGGCATCATCATTGCTCTGGGCCTTATTTTGGCGGTTTTGTTCTGCAGCTGGCGGGCCAAGGACTACGGTCTCACCGAGGACAATGTCTATGACATGATCATCTGGCAGATCCCTCTGTGCATCATCGGTGCCCGGCTATACTATGTCATCTTCTATCTGGATCTGTACCGGAATCCTGACGGGAGCCTGAACTGGGGTAAGATGGTGGCTGTCTGGGATGGCGGCCTGGCCATATACGGCGCGGTTATCATGGCTTTCTTTGTCCTGATGATATTCTGTAAAAAGAAGAAGCTGTCCTTCGGCGCCTTTGCCGATCTGGGCGTCATGGGACTTCTGATCGGTCAGGCTGTGGGCCGCTGGGGCAATTTCATGAACCGTGAGGCCTTTGGCGGGGAGACTACCCTGCCCTGGCGGATGCGTCTTTGGACCTCCGCCACGGAGTACATCGAGGTCCATCCCACCTTCTTCTATGAGAGCCTGTGGAATGTGATCGGCCTGCTGCTGATCGTATTCCTGGTGTCCAAAGCCCGGACCTTTGATGGGGAGAACACCTGCTTCTACTTCATCTGGTACGGCATTGGCCGGGCCTGGATCGAAGGGCTGCGGACGGACAGCCTGTATCTCTTTGACTGGACCCTCTTTGGACAGCCTATCCGGGTGTCCCAGGTGTTGAGCCTGGCTCTGGCTGTGGCAGGGTTTGTGGTGCTGATCATCGGCAAGCGCCGCCATCCCCACGGCAAGGAGGCGCTGTTTGTGACCAAGCAGGCGGCGTTGGCAGCAGCTGCGGCGGAGGCTGCTGCAGCTGCGGAGAGCCCGGCTGGCGGTACGCAGGAGGATGTGACAGCATCTGCTGTATCTACTGAAGAGGTGCCTTCTGCTGAGGGGGAGAATACCGCTCAGGAGGCGGCACCCTCCCAGGCAAATGAAGAGAGCAAAATGTAATACAGAGTAAAAAAGCCCCGTCCGGGAAATGTTTCCGGACGGGGCTTTCTTATTTCCACAGCTGGATGACACCGGCATCCTGGAGCTGCTTGACCAGCAGCAAAAAGACGGGAAAGAGGATCATTCCGCCCACTCCCAGGAAGCGGAATCCCACATACATCGCCAAAAGGGCATTGATGGGAGGCAAGTCCGCCTGCCCTGCCAGCAGCCGGGGCTCCACCAGAGAGTGGGTGAGAGAGGTGACGGCATACAGCGCCAGAAGAGCGAGTCCCCGCTCTGTATTTCCCAGCAGCAGGGAGAGAACGGCCCAAGGGATCAGCACGGCTCCCACCCCCAGTACCGGCAGAGCGTCCACCAGGGCGGTGAAGGCGGCGGCCAGCAGGGCAAAGTCCAGCCCCATCCAGGTAAATCCTGCCAAAAGGAGGAGAAAAGTGATCAGGATCAGCAGCAGTTCCGCCCGCAGCCACTTGAGAATGGTAGAGCGGCAGCACTGGGCGGCACTGCGGCAGCGTTTCTGCCAGGGTTCCGGCAGCTGTCGCTTGAGAAAGGACAGGATGGCGGGATAGGAGAGGCTGGTAAAGTAAATGGCAAGTACAGTAGTGACCAGAAATAACCCGGCACTGGGGAGGGCGGCCAGCAGGGCGGAGGCGCCCTCCATGATCCAGGTGCTGACTGTTCCTGCAAGGGATGGCCCCTCGGTCATCAGCTGCTGGGCCATGCCGTCCAGGGCGGAGCGGAGGAACACAGGACAGGAGGTGTACCAGGAATCTACCCGGTCCAGCAGGGCGTTCCACATCTGGGGAAATTGTTCCACAGCCTCCGGCAGACGGTTGGACCAGGTCTGCAGCTCCAGTACCAGACGGATCAGCAGCAGCGCGGCGGCGCCCCCGATGGTCAGGAGCAGCAGCGTGGTGACGACGGCCGCCGCAAAGGAGCGGCGTACCCGCAGCTTTCGCCGTACCTTCTGGACAAGAGGCTCGGTGATGGCCGACAGACCCAGCGCTACCAGGAAAGGCAGCAGGGCCAGCAGCAGCCAGCGGAAAAAGACATACAGCCCTGCCAGCCACAGGAGGACAACGACTGTCCGTTTGAAAAAGACATTTATTTGTGACATATGGATAATCTGCACTCCTTTTCCGGCTGCGGTCAGGAAAAATTTGTTGAATATTGCCGCAGGTTTTTGGTTGTAACTCCTTGGCGAGTGTGATACAATAACACCACACAAAGACATATGGCCACAGGAGGGATACACATGGGGGCTAAAACAAAATATTATATTGTAGCGGCCGAAGCTCTGCCTGAGATTTTTATCAAAGTGGCCGAAGCCAAGCAGCGCATGCAGACCGGCGAGGCTGGTACAGTAGGCGAAGCTACCCGGCAGGTGGGCATCAGCCGCAGTGCTTTCTACAAGTATAAGGATGCGGTACAGCCGTTTAACAATATGAAGGCCGGGCATATCATTACGTTCTATACCATGCTGAAGGATAACCCCGGTGTACTGAGCAACGTACTGTCTATTTTTGCCGGGAGCGGCGCGAATATACTGACCATCAACCAAAGCATCCCCACCAACGGCTGCGCGGCAGTGACCATCTCGGCGGAGACGTCGGAGATGGCAGAGAGTCTGGAAGGGCTCATTGCCAGGGCAGAAGCGGTGGAAGGCGTAATCAAGTTTGAGATCCTGGCGGGATGAGCGCCGGGAGGAGGAGAAAGATATGGCAAATTTTGCAATTATGGGATTTGGCACGGTAGGCGGCGGCGTAGCTGAAGTCCTTCGGATGAATTCCGAAACGATTGCTGCCAAGTTGGGCGAGCCTCTCAATCTGAAATATATTCTGGATGTGCGGGACTTATCCGCCACACCTTACGCCGACAAAGCGGTGAAGGACTTCTCTATTCTGGAGAATGATCCGGAGCTGGACGTGGTGGTGGAATCCATCGGCGGCGCCAAGATCGCCTTGGAGTTTACCCGCCGGTGTCTCATGGCGGGCAAGCATGTGGTCACCTCCAACAAGGAGCTGGTGGCTGCCCATGGCCGGGAGCTGCTGGAGATCGCCCGGGAGAAGAACGTCAACTATCTTTTCGAGGCCAGCGTAGGCGGTGGTATCCCGGTGCTGCGGCCCCTGTTCCAGTGCCTGGCAGGCAACCAGATCCAGGAGATCGCCGGTATCCTCAATGGGACCACCAACTATATCCTCACCCGCATGGTGAAGGACGGCGCCACCTTTGCTGACGCTTTGAAGGAAGCCCAGGCCAAGGGGTATGCTGAAGCAGACCCCACTGCCGACGTGGAGGGCCTGGACGCCGGACGGAAGATCTGTATTCTGTCCGATCTGGCCTGGGGCAAAGAGGTCCGGCCGGAGGCCATCAGTGTCCAGGGCATCAGTGCCATTGACCTGAAGGATGTGACCATTGCCAGCGGTGCGGGCTATCGCATCAAGCTGCTGGGCCGGGCTATGAAGCTGGCCGATGGGCGGCAGGCAGCCTTTGTCTCCCCCCATCTGGTGCCGGAGAGCAGCCCGCTCTCCTCGGTGGACGATGTGTTCAACGCCATCATGATCCGCGGCAACGCCGTGGGTGACGTGATGTTCTATGGCCGGGGCGCCGGTGATCTGCCCACTGCCTCTGCAGTGATGGGCGATGTGCTGGATGCACTGGAGCACCGGGAGAAGCGGCGGAATCTGGGCTGGTGTGAAGGGGCTGACCTGGTGGATCTGGACAGCGAACTTCCCCTGTACTGGTATCTCCGGGGCGACTTCGCACCGCCTCCCAGCAGTGAGCGGCTGGCGGAGGGCGCGGTGATCGTGGGACCGGTGCCCCGTAAGGAGGCAAAGATCCTGGCAGCCCGGGTGGGTGCCCAGGTAGTGCTGCCGGTCCTGAAATAACCACCGACACATTTTCAGACTATACTATATAAGAGATAACCCATAAATTTTCCGGAAGAGGGGAGTACCCAGATGAGTTTGATTGTACAGAAATTTGGCGGCAGCTCCGTCCGTGACGCACAGCGGATCATGAACGTGGCGGGGATCATTGCCGATACCTATCGGGCAGGGAACCAGCTTTTGGTGGTTCTGTCTGCCCAGGGTGACACCACCGATGATCTGATCGAAAAGGCCAGAGAAATCAATCCCAAGGCCTCCAAGCGGGAGATGGATATGCTGCTGTCCACCGGAGAGCAGATCTCCATTGCTCTGTGTGCTATGGCGCTGGAGGGCATGGGACTGCCGGTCATCAGCCTGGCGGCCTGGCAGGTGGGTATCCACACCAGCAGCGCCTACAGCGATGCCCGGATCAAGAAGATCGATCAGGAGCGTATCCGTCAGGAGCTGGATAAGAACAAGATCGTTTTGGTGGCAGGCTTCCAGGGCATCAACCGCTTTGGCGATGTGACCACCCTGGGTCGTGGCGGCTCTGATACCAGCGCAGTGGCGCTGGCGGCTGCGTTCCACGCGGATCTGTGCCAGATCTATACGGATGTGGACGGCGTGTATACCACCGATCCCCGTATCGCTCCCGGCGCCCGCAAGCTTCAGGAGATTACCTATGACGAGATGCTGGAGCTGGCCAGCCAGGGTGCCCAGGTCCTTCACAACCGCAGCGTGGAGCTGGCAAAGAAATACCATGTGAATATGGAAGTCGTGTCCAGTCTGGAGCGTAAGCCCGGCACGAAAGTCAAGGAGGTTGTAAAAATGGAAAAGACCAACATCGCCGGTGTGGCGAAGGATACCAGCATTGCGCGTATTGCCGTAGTAGGCCTGGCACATAATCCCGGCGTAGCCTTCAAGGTATTTTCTCTGCTGGGTAAGGCTCGTATCAATGTGGACGCTATCATCCAGTCCATTGGCCGTACGGAGAGTAAGGATATCAGCTTTACGCTGCCCCGGGCCGACGTGGAGGAAGCCGTCCGTGTTCTGGAGGAGCAGAAGGAAGCTCTGGGCTTTGACCATATCACTGTGGAGGATAAGATCGCCAAGGTATCCATCGTGGGTGCCGGCATGATGACCACCCCCGGCGTAGCTGCCAAGATGTTTGAGGCTCTTTACGACGCCAATATCAACATCCAGATGATCAACACCAGCGAGATCCGGGTATCCGTCCTCATCGATGAGGAGGATGCGGTACCGGCGGTCCGCGCGGTCCATGAGAAGTTCTTCGGCGATGCGGAGTAATACGTATTGAAAAGGAAAAGCCCTGTACGGATTTCCGTACAGGGCCTTTTTATATAAGTGCCAAACATTTATGCGGTCCGGCGTTTGTTCAGCCGACGCATGGCGGCGGCTTCTGTCGTAAAGAACAGGACTAGATGGGCGGCCAAAAGGATGCAGCTGACCCAAAAGCTAGGCTGAGAGGCATCCAGACGGCCGGAAAACCCGTGATGTCCGACGGGAAATTGGAAAAAGCTGATCAGATATGCCAGGAAAATAACGCCGTGGGCTAGTCCGCCCAGCACCAGTACATGACGGCACCGCTTGGAAAACAGGGCATAGAGGTAGAGTACAGCTCCCAGGATAAAGAGGGGTCCCAGAAGATGGATGCCCCGCAGAGCCTGGGCTGTGCCGGCATGAAACCAGGGAAATAATGTGGGGACAACACAGCAGAGGAAGAAACTGACCGTCAGTATTTTCTTGCGGTCAAGTCGGATGGACACGAAAACAACTCCTTTCGTCTCCGGAAAGTAACACTCAGTTGAGGAAGTCCTTCAGCTTTTTGCTGCGGCTGGGATGACGGAGCTTCCGCAGCGCCTTGGCCTCAATCTGGCGGATACGCTCACGGGTAACGTTGAACTCCTTGCCCACTTCCTCCAGCGTGCGGGTGCGGCCGTCCTCGATGCCGAAGCGAAGCTTCAGGACCTTCTCCTCCCGGGGAGTGAGGGTACTGAGTACATCCACCAACTGCTCCTTGAGAAGGGTAAAGCTGGCAGCTTCACTGGGTTCGCTGGCGCCTTCGTCGGGGATGAAGTCACCCAGATGGCTGTCCTCCTCCTCGCCGATAGGTGTTTCCAGGCTCACCGGCTCCTGCGCGATCTTCAGGATCTCGCGGACCTTGTCCACAGGCATGGACATCTCAGCGGCGATCTCCTCGGGAGAGGGGTCGTGGCCCAGCTCCTGGAGGAGCTGACGGCTGACGCGAATGACCTTGTTGATGGTCTCTACCATATGCACGGGGATACGGATGGTGCGGGCCTGGTCGGCAATGGCCCGGGTGATGGCCTGCCGGATCCACCAGGTGGCGTAGGTGGAGAACTTGTAGCCCTTGGTATAGTCGAATTTCTCCACAGCCTTGATAAGGCCCAGATTGCCCTCCTGGATCAGATCCAGGAACAGCATGCCTCGGCCCACATAGCGCTTGGCGATGGAAACCACCAGACGGAGGTTGGCTTCCGCCAGCTTCTGCTTGGATTTCTCCCCCTCTTTTACCAGGGTTTTGAGCTGAGCAAGCTCCTCAGCAGGCAGGTCGCTTCCGGCTGCCTCTGCCAGCTGCTCCTTGGCCAGGTTGCCGGCGCTCATCTTTTTGGCCAGCTCGATCTCCTCGTCGGGGGAAAGCAGGGGAACCTTGCCAATCTCTTTCAGGTACATGCGCACCGGGTCATCAATAGAAAAGCTGTCCACCAGGGTGTTGGGATCTACCAGCTCCTCCTCCTCGATGTCTGCGATCTCGTCCATGGGAGGCTCCATGTCGTCAGGCAGCTCGGGAAGAATATCCTCCTCGCTGCCGATCTCGATGGACAGAGCCTCCAGGGAGTCGTAAATCTTTTCCATCTGCTCGCTGTCGAGATCGATCTCATCCAAAACATCCATCATCTCGGCGGAATCCAGTCTGCCCCGCTTTTTGCCCCGGGCAAACAGGTCCATGATCTTCTCGTTTGCCATAAGGATGGATGCGGCGGGCAGAGTAGCCACCAGCTTATCCGGCAGCCGTGCGTATTTCTTGTCGCTCTCAGCCTTTTTGGCCTCGTTCATCTGGCCTGCGGCCACGCTCATCTCGTCCTTTTTCTTAGCCATTTTGCTTTCCTCCATAGCCCTTTTTCTCTTTGAATTTATCCTTTGCAGCCAGCAGGGGGTCCTCATCGGTCCCACTGCGGCGCTTATCCGCTGATTCTTGTATGATGTGTATGTAGTCCGGCAGTGACCGGTCTGCTGCCGCCAGGGATTCCGGCTTTTGCAAGACAGAAGTCAGATGGCCCATCTCCTCCGGAGTAAAGTGCTGATCCCATACCGCAGATGATGGCGGCCTGCCCTGGTCCGCAGCCTCCAGCAGTAACCGGTAAGCCTCAGCCAGCAGGGGGGAGCTGAATGCCTCGGGGGGCAGCGCCCTGCAATGAGATGCCAGGGAGCCGTCCAGATACAAAAGGCGGATCACACCCTCCTCCGCCATGGCGGAGCGTACATCGTCATAGCGCAAAGCCCGTGACTTGGGTTGGTGCAGGGCGGCAATGTTCTGGTTTTCCTTCTGCAGGGCCCGGCGCTCCTGGTTTTTCCGCTTGCCGAAAGCCCGTTTTACTTCCAGCAGCATAGCTTCCCTGGAGATGCCGGCCCGCTCTGCCGCCCGGCCGGCGTATACCTCCCGCTCTACCGCGTTGGGCAGTGAGGCAATCAGCTGGCTGACCTCTCCGGCATAGGCGATCCGCTGCTGGTCATCGATGAGGTCATATTTGGCGGCTACGGCATCCATGCGGAAATCCATCTGGTTTTCGCTGCCGTTCAATATGCCCTCGAAAGCTGCTGCGCCGTGGAATTTGATAAAGTCGTCCACGTCCTGCTTGACATATTCCCCGTCCACCAGCCGTCGGGGCAGCTGGAGCACCCGAACGGTGAATTCACTGTTCTCCAACAGGGCGATAGCCTTTTCCGTGGCGGCTTTGCCAGCGTTATCGTTGTCATAGCAGAGGACCAGCTCCTTGGTATAGCGGGAGAGAATCCGGGTCTGCTCGGTGGTGAGGGCAGTGCCCATAGAGGCCACAGCGTTGTCAAAGCCTGCCTGGTGAAGGGTGATGACATCGATATTGCCTTCACAGAGAATGATGTTGGGCCGTTTGCTTTTTTTCGCCAGGTTGATGCCGTAAAGGTTCCGACGTTTGCTGTAGACGATGGTCTCCTGGGTATTGACATATTTAGGTTCCGATTTGTCCAGCACCCGCCCGCCGAAGGCTACCACGTCTCCCCGGACGTCGATCACGGGGAACATCAGGCGGTTGCGGAATTTGTCGTAAAGCCGACCTTGTTGGTTTTGGACCACGAGACCTGCTGCCAGCAGCTCCGCTTTTGAGTAGCCTTTGGCCAGCATGGCAGTGAGCAGGCTGTCCCAGCTGTCCAGAGCGGCGCCCAAGCCGAAGCTGACAGCGGTTTTGCGGGTGATCTGCCGCCGGTCCAGGTAAGCGGCGACTGCCGCCCCCTGAGGTGTGGAGAGATTCTGATAGAACCAGCGGGCGGCGTCTTTGTTCAAGGCCAGTACCCGCTGCCGACGGTGGGCGGCCTCCTGGTCCCTGTCATCCTCCGGTACTTCCATATTGGCCCGTTTGGCCAGAAAGCGTACTGCGTCAGGGAAGGAGAGGTTTTCAATCTCCATGATGAAGTTGATGACGCCGCCGCCATGTTTGCAGCCGAAGCAGTGGTAGATCTGCTTGTCAGGGGATACGGAAAAGGAGGGTGTCTTTTCGTTGTGGAAAGGGCAGAGTCCGAAATAGTTGCCGCCTTTCCTGGTGAGGGTGACATAGGAGGAGACCACATCCACAATATCGCAGCGGCTCACCAGCTCGTCCAGAAATTGCTGGGGAAACGCCATGAGATCAATCCTCCTTTCCGCAAAAACTCACTATACCAGTATACGACGCGGAGGGCAAATTTCCTCCTTCATATTGGCTTTTTTTCAAAATTTCTTTTTTATAAATAAAATGAAAAGGTGAACATGCAATAAAAGTGCACAAAATGCCTAACGGTTGGCTTTGACAGAGAAAAACAGTGCCCCTCGCCTGCGGTGTGAACAAGCTTTACCGCAAACGGAGGGCACTGAATTTCCTGCTGCTACAGAAGAGAGGAATGAAGAATCTGCATCATCTGTGGCAGCGTTTCCTCTGGCGTACACTGTCCTTGCACAATACTTTGCAAAAGTGGAAGCTGCAGCATTTGGCAACGATTTTGGTTAAACACATCCCAAATTTCTCTTCCTTGGGCGGTTTCCAGATTTTCAAGCAGATGTGTGTACCATGGGTATTGCATAAGAATCTCACTGTTGCGGTACACATTGGCATAGGGAGACAGGCCGCCATATAAAGTGAGCAATTCGGATTGGGGAAAAGATGAGATCCATCGGATAAATGCTTTCGCGGCCTCTATTTCAGTTGAATTTTTGAAAATAGAAAAAGAACCTCCGGTAATATAAGAGATTCCGCCGGGAACTGTGGTATAGCCAACCTTTCCTCCGTAGATGTTTTTCTGCAAATGGGCAATATTGGAGGCGTAATTCAGGAAAACCACTTCAAAGGCAGTCTGTCCGGAAATAAACGCATCTAATGTGGCGCCTACCCAGCGCTTTCCGCGTATAGGGAGAGCATATTTCCCGCAGGTGTGCATGTTACGGAGGGCCTGCAGGACAGCAGATTCTTCTACGCCGGTCTTGCCTCTCTGGAAGCGCTTGTTTTCGACGTAATTCATATAGCGCAGGAAAAAGGAGGAGTTCAATTCTGTAGGGGAATCCAGATTTACACCTGAGCCGGCCTGGACAGGTGATTGAGGATTCATATCCCGGTCAAAAAACCGCAGGATGCGTTCAAATTGATCGAATGTAGCGGGGACGCTCAACGATTCTCCGGTTTGTTCAAAATACATCCGCTGCAGCAGCCTGTTTTCAAAAAGATCTTTGCGATATACGAACATATCAATGCCGATATCGAATGGAATGGCCTGCGGTTTTCCGGCGATGTAGGAAAAATCTTTGATGATGCGCGGGAGCATGCCAGCAGTATATTGCTCGAATTCCGCCTGATCGAATGTGTAAAAATCCTCTCTGGAAAACAGGGGCAGACAGCTCATATTGTTGCGGACCAGATCAAATTGCTTTGTTTGCGCGGAGCGAAGAGACTCTGGATAGACTTCAGAGGGCAAAAGCTCTACAAATTCAACTTCAATACCGGTCTTACTGACGAAGGCAGGTGTGATCCGCTGCAGTGCAGCGCTGGATTCACTTTTAGAGAGAAGTATCCGCAGTTTTGCATGCCGGCGGACAGGACTAAAGGATACCGGGGCAGGAGGAAAACCGGTGGCACGGAGCAGCTGGCGATGGGGGGCGGCGGGCTTGGAAGAGGGGTGTGCAAGGCGGGAGAGAAGACCGTGGGCTGTTTGGATGCCAACATGCAGATAATCCAAGCGGTAACGCATGATCCCGGGATCTTCGGTGGTGATATTGTCCCCACATATTGCGATGATGGGGGGGCAGGCTGTGATTGACGCTACAGAGAAGGCCAAATGGACTTTGGGAAGGAAAAAAGAATTGGTCAGGATAATGACATCTGGGGGTTCACTGCTTCCTTCAAAAAAGTCAACCGGTGATACAGAAATATTCAACCAATCAGCAGTTTTGATTTCCAGACTGAGAGGAACAGGCACAGACTGCAGCGTTTCACGCAGTCCCCTGATAAAGTCCCGGTTTTCCGGATAACATTCTGGATCGCTGATGACTGCTACACGGTGGTAATTTTTAGAAAGAACGTATGCTCCGATATCCTGGCCAATGGAATAGAAATCAAACCCGACAAAATTGTGGGAAGGGTTGGTGGAACGAAAAGCAAAAAATACCTCCGCCCCGCTGTTGCATGCATCCTGATAAAAATCGGTATGAGAAATGGAACTGGGAACCGTGATGATCCCACATACTCTCATTTCGGCAACATGAGTGGCGATTTGTTCTTCTTTGTAGGGAGAATCATCCGTTACGAAAAGAAGAGGTGTATACCCACCCTCTTCCAAAAGAAGTTTGATGCCGTTAAAAAAAGCACAATAGCGGTTTTCGTCAATGTTCGGAAGGATGATGGCAACATGATTTGATAGCGCGATATCCCGGCGCAGTTGTTTTGCTTGGGCGTTTGCCACATATCCCAGCTGTTTGGCAGCTGCTGTAACACGTTGGATTTTTTCTGCACTGACGTTTCCACGATTGTTGAGTACGTTTGACACTGTACCCTGGGATACACCGGCCAGGCGGGCGATATCTTTTACAGTAATCATAAGTTCCTCCTGTTTTTGGCATCAGGATGCTGTGTTGAAAACATCTTACAGTACGGCCTTTAATTACAGCATACTGGATTTGAACTGTCAAGTCAATAAATTAAAACGTATTATTTCCTGTGCAAAATAAATAATAAAAACTATTGTATTTATACATTTTAAATTATTGACACGTTTCAAAAATTGAGGTAAAGTATAGTTGTCCTTTATAAAGGCAATCGAATAGGAGGAATTGAGGTATGACAGAGCAGGAACAGGTACGCATTGCACAGGACGCTATCATGACCTACTACAGCACGGATGATCCGGAAAACAAAGCCTATGCTTTGAGCATCAATGCGGGGGTATCTGCAGAGGCTGTGCGGATACACAAGGAAGCAACCATTATCGATACATGCAGCTTTTATCTGGAATCTTATAACTGGCACCTGAAGGAATCCGGCGTTACCGCGCTGAACTTGACAGTTCCTCAGAACCTGGCGGGAATGGGCGGTGCTGTCAGCTCGATTATTGACCATTATGAGGCAATCAGCGCTAATAAAGATCATTTTGTATTGGCAGAAACAGCAGATGATATCCGAAACGCCAAAAAAGACGGAAAGATCGCGATGATTTTAGGTGCGCAGAATCCCCGATTTGTGGAGCATGCGAATCTGGAAGGATCTACAGAAGCTTTTGCTCGGCTGGGCATGCGCGTGATTCAAATCGGCTATAATCAGCGTACGTTTGCGACAGATGGCTGCCTGTGTGAAACGGATGGCGGTCTTTCCCCTATGGGAAGAAAGCTGATAGATGGCTTGGAGAAAGCAGGTATCACAGTAGACCTTAGTCATATTTCTCCCCGTTCGGCCATGGAAGCTATGGACGTATGCACAAAGCCTCCTATTTTCAGCCATTCCAACCCGAGAAAGCTGTTTGACCATCCCAGAAATATTTCTGATGAGGCGGCAAAGAAGTGCGCAGAAATGGGAGGAGTGATCGGTGTTTGCTCCTATGTCCCGATCCTTTGGAACAGAAAACATCTTCCCTGCATCGAGGATTTTGTTGACGCGATCGCCTATTATGCGGACTTGGTGGGAACGGACCACATTGGCATCGGAATTGATTCCAATGCTGAGCCGGGGGCTTATGACAGGCATGATACCCGGCATCTGATGCAGCTGATTAGCCCCAACCGTGATGTCTATCTTGCAGGGGCAGCTGCCGGTTTGGGTAAGCGGAGCGCATTCCCTGAGGGCCTCTACAGCTTGGCCAATATCGTAAATATCGTTGATCACATGCTTAAGCGTGGGTTCAGTGAGGCGGACATCAAGAAGGTCATGGGTGAAAACTATTTGCGCGTATTTGATCAGACCTGGCGCAAAAAATAAGTGATACCAGCACACAGAATAAGGAAGTCCAAAAATATAGGAGGAAATACAGATGAAAAAGAGTTGGATGAGAAAAGCCCTGTCCCTTTTTTTGGCAACCCTTATGCTTATGGCTCTTGTCGCCTGCGGCGGTGATAGCGGCGGAAACACCGGAGATGGACAGCCGGTTGATAATTCCGGCCGTACAGACGTTAACTATGGCCTGACCAGTGATATCGCATCTCTTGATCCGGTTTATACTACCGATCAGATCAGCACGATTCTCTATCGGCAGATGTACGATACCTTGATCGTTAAAGACGAAAACGGGGAATGGGCCCCCAAATTGGCGGAAAGCTGGGAACTGTCTGATGACGAGATGACCTACACATTCCACCTGCGGGATGATGTCGTTTTTCACGATGGCAGTAAGATGACCGCGGAAGATGTGGCCTATTCCATTAACCGTGCGATTGAATCTGCCGCTGTGGGTGCATCGATGACCAATATGAAAGAATGTATGGTTATTGATGATTACACTGTTGAAGTCCACATGATCAGCCCGTTTGCCGGCGTATATGAGATCTTGTCTACTTATGGCCGGGTTTCCAGCGCTAAGACCACGGATTATGAGTCTGCCCCCATTGGTACGGGTCCCTACAAGTTCGTTTCCCGTAATTCCGGCGACAGCATCAAGCTGGAAGCTTTTGATCAGTACTACCTGGGAGAGGCTACCATCAAGGATCTGACGTTCAAAATCATCACGGACCCCACGACGCAGATTGCCGCTCTGCAGAAAGGGGAGATCGATTTCCTCACACACTGCAGCCTTTCTGCAAAGGCAACGGTGGAAGGTGACAGCAACCTCGTATGGCAGGAGTCCCTGTTCCGTGGGAATAACTGGCTGAGTTTCTGCCAGAATAAGCCGCCTTTTGACAATATTTTGGCAAGAAAAGCCGCGCAGTACGCCATTGATAAGGATGCTGTGCTGGTAGGCGGTTCCGAAGGCCTGGGTGTTACGATGAAGACTGTATTTCCCTCCAGCGTTCCCAATTCTCCTGAGGAAGACTATGAGCAGCCCTATTCCTATGATGTAGAGAAAGCCAAGGAGTATTTGGAGCAGTATAAGAAGGAAGCCGGTGTGGATTCTGTGGATATCACGATCCTCGCTCCCGATACGGCCATGTATCTTTATCCTGCCATCACGGTTGAGGGTATGCTCCGTGAAGTAGGCTTCAACGTGACTACGGAACAGATCGATCGCTCCACCTATTGGTCCTCTGTCTATGCAGGAAGCTATCAGCTGGCTGTGACAGGAACTTCCTGGCCGGTCAACGATTGTGACGGCAATTACCTGTATTTCTACAGCACTTCAGGACAGCATTACTTCATGGCCTTTAACGACGAATTGGACGAGTACCTGGATCTTGGCCGTTCTACCTCTGATCCGGATGCCCGCAAGGAGGCGTATACCCATGTTCAGGAGATCATTGACGAGGAGGCGATCTGCGTGCCTCTGCTTCAGCCGGCTATCGCGGTAGCATATTCCTCTTCTCTGAAGGGTGTGGATACAACAGATGATATTTACGCTCATTTTGTCTATGATTGGTCCTGGTAAAATCAGATCTTTCCTTTGTAAAGATATTCGTGTGCCGTGTGGAGCCGAAAGGCTCCACACGGCATATCAGGATGGCTCGCGTATAGAGAGGAGTAACGCTATATGTTGAAATATATTGCCAAACGGCTGCTCATTCTGATACCCGTGCTGCTGGGCGTTTCGTTCTTGGTGTTTGCCATACTGGCTATGATGCCGGCGGACGTTGCTTCAGTGCAGCTGGGCGTTTCGGCTACCCCGGAGGGAATCGAAAAGTGGAACGAGGAGCATGGATTGAATGATCCGTTTATTGAACGGTATCTGAACTACATGAAAAATCTTCTGACTGGGGACCCGGGCGTATCGTGGTCATCCAACACCCCCATTAAAACGGAGTTCCTGCAGCGGATTCCTTCGACAATGGTGCTCACCGCAGGAACCATTGTATTTGTAATACTTCTGGGGGTTCCGGTCGGAATTATTTCTGCCATAAAGCAGTACAGCATATTCGACAATGTTTCCCGTTTGCTGGCTATGCTTCTTACCTCACTGCCTGCCTTTTGGCTGGGCCTTCTGCTTATTCTGAAATTTTCTCTTGATTTGAACTGGCTGCCAGCTACAGGCGGAGAATCTCTTTCTCATTATATTTTGCCTTGGATAACCCTGTCTGCTGCTATGGCAGCCCAGATGATTCGAATGACACGCTCCACGATGCTGGAAGTCATTCGCGCCGACTATGTACAGACGGCCAAAGCCAAGGGTGCAAAATCCATGCGAATCGTAATGGTGCATGAGCTGCGCAATGCGCTTTTGCCAATGGTAACGGTTATCGGAATCATTTTGGGACAGACACTGGGCGGAGCTATTGTCACGGAGACGATTTTTGCCCTTCCGGGAGTTGGGACCTATTTGCTGCAGGGTATTTTTAAGTATGATATGCCGGTGGTGATGATTGGCGTCCTGTTTATTGCGGCTGTTATAGGTGTGATCAATCTGCTTATCGATGTGCTGTATATGTATATCGATCCTCGCCTGCGCAGCCAATTTGTGAAGAATTAGGAGGCTGAGCAAATGAGAGAAAAAGAAATACGTCTAACGGCTCCCAAAAGACGTGGACAGTTTGCATCCATCTGTTACCGGTTTAGCCGGAATAGAATGGCTATGCTTGGCCTTGTCATTTTCTTGATTGTTTTGTTTTTTGCTGTGGCGGCGCCTTTGTTTGCCGATTATGAGGAAGAAGCGATCAAGCAGGATGTGTATAATAAGTTTGCGCCGCCCAGCAGTGAACATATCCTTGGCATGGACGCGTATGGCAGAGATATGTTTGCCAGAATTATTTTCGGAGCGCGGCTTTCTTTGCTGATTTCTCTCTCGACAGTGGGAATGTCTCTGGTGATTGGGTGCCTGCTGGGATCGTTGTGCGCGTACTATGGCGGCTGGCTGGATGCTATTACTATGCGTATCGTAGATATTTTTCTGGCACTGCCCATGACGCTGATGGCAGTTACCGTGGTGGCGGCGCTTGGTACGAGTACCATGAATCTGATCATTGCGCTTACGATTTCAATGGTACCACCCTTCGTACGTATTGTGCGTTCTGCTGTGCTGCAGGTGAAAGGATCAGATTATATTGAGGCTGCTGTGGCGTACGGTTCGAAAGACTTGCGAATCATTCTTTCCCATGTCCTGCCAAATGCAATTGGTCCCATCATCGTACAAGCAACGCTGAACCTGGCATCTGTGCTGCTGTCTGTGGCTGCGCTTGGATTTATTGGCCTTGGCGTACCCTCGCCTCAGCCGGAGTGGGGCACGATGCTGGCAGAAAGCAAGGCCCAGATGCGGTATCATCCGTGGCAGGTTATCATCCCGGGTGCGGCTATTGCCATTACAGTTCTTGCCATTAATCTGATCGGTGATGGCTTGCGCGATGCACTTGACCCCAAACTGAAGAACTGAGGGGGATACTATGGATAAATTACTTGAGATTAAAGATTTATGGGTGCAGTACAAAACCCACGATGGAGTGGTTTATGCGGTTAATGGTTTGAATCTGACCTTGGAAAAAGGTGAGACTTTGGGCCTTGTGGGAGAGACGGGGGCTGGCAAAACTACCACTGCGCTGAGTATCCTGCGTCTCTTACCGGAACGTATCGGTGAGATCAAAAGCGGACAAGTTATTTTGAATGGTGAGGACATCACGAAAATCAGTGAGGCCCAGATGCGGGACATTCGGGGCAATAAAGTGTCGATGATTTTCCAGGACCCGATGACTTCCCTCAACCCTATTCTGCCTGTAGGTAAGCAGATCGGTGAAGCGATCTTGCTTCATACCAAGCTGAGTAAGGAAGAGCGAGAAAAGCGGGTAGATGAGATGCTCACAGCGGTAGGACTGCAGCCTTCCAGAAAAAATGAATATCCCCATCAGTTCTCAGGCGGTATGAAGCAGCGTATAGTGATCGCCATTGCGCTGGCCTGCAATCCTGAATTGCTCTTGGCGGATGAGCCGACTACGGCTCTTGATGTGACGATCCAGGCACAGGTACTGGAAATGATGAACGCTTTAAAAAAGCAGTTCAATACGGGAATGATTCTGATTACCCATGATCTGGGCGTAGTGGCACAGACCTGTGATAAGGTGGCCATTATGTACGCAGGACGGATCGTGGAAAGCGGTACGGTTCAGCATATCTATGAGTCCGAAGAGCACCACCCCTACACAGTGGGGCTGTTCCGTTCCATTCCGGAAATGAATAAGGATTCTGACCGGTTAGCACCTATTCCCGGATTGATGCCTGATCCGATGATCATGCAGACGGGGTGCCCCTTCAGTGACCGCTGCCCCAATTGTATGGAGCGGTGTACACAGGAAATGCCTGGTAATTACCAGGTTTCTGATGGCCATAGCATCTCCTGCTTTCTATATGAGGCAGCGCAGCAAAAGAGAGAGGAGGACCTGTGATGGGAGAGTCGCATAACAGCCAGCTCATACTGGAAACCAAAGGGCTGACCAAATTTTTCAAGACGCCCCGTGGTATGCTTCATGCAGTGGACCATGTGGATCTTCGGATTGCGGCCAATCAGACGCTGGGTGTAGTAGGCGAATCCGGATGTGGAAAATCTACTTTGGGCAGAACGATTCTTAAACTGATTGAGCCGACGGATGGAGAGATTCTGTATAAAGGAGAGGATATTGCGAAATATTCTCCTCGGCAGATGCGGGCTATGCGGCAAAAGATGCAGATTATCTTTCAGGACCCATATGCCAGCTTGAATCCGCGCAAAACGGTAAAGGATTTGATCGCCGATCCATTAAAAGTTTATAAAATCCCGCCGGCAGAGCGGAATGATATTGTTGCCCGGATTATGGAAACGGTGGGTATTGCTGAGCGATTTGCCCAGTCCTATCCTCATGAATTGGACGGAGGACGGCGGCAACGCATAGGGATTGCCCGGGCATTGGTCCTTCATCCGGAGTTCATTGTCTGTGATGAACCGGTTTCCGCTCTGGACGTCTCGATCCAGGCGCAGATCTTGAATTTGCTCATGGATATCCAGGAAAGTCACGGGTTGACATATCTTTTTATAACCCACGATTTGTCTGTGGTTCGTCATATTTCGGATGAAATCATGGTCATGTATCTTGGTGTGGTAGTGGAGCGAGCTCCCTCTAAAGAGCTCTTTGCTAACCCCTTGCATCCCTATACGAAGGAACTCATTAAGGCAATCCCGATTCCGGATCTGAAGCCGGAACATAAACTTACCCATAGTATACGCGGCGAGGTATCTGATCCTATTGAACCGCCGGCGCGCTGCCGGTTTGCCCCTCGCTGTAATTATTGTACAGACGCATGCATGCATTGCCAGCCGGTGCTTCGTGATGTGGGGGATCAGCACTATGTGGCATGTACACTTTATGAGAAATAAATATATGATATGGCACAGGTAGACTTGAAATAAAAAGAAGTGCGGATCATCTTTTGAGAATGATCCGCACTTTTTCTCTTTGTTGGGGTGATGATTTTATCAGCCGCTGGCACGCTCGACCAAGGTCCAGGGAACCAGTTCAGACTGGCACAGGCCGCCATCCATCAGGGAGAGGAGTTTTTCTGCGGCAATGTGCCCCACATTTTTATTCCCATGGGACAGGGAGGTGATAGGGACAGGAGACAGTTCACTGTATTGGCTGTTGTCGAAACTGACAACGGCTACCTCATTTGGAACATCAATCTTATTTCTGACCAGAGTGGAAATCAGCTGATTGGCCACTTCGTCATTGTAGCAGACCACAGCAGAGCAGGTGGGAAGGGTATTGCGCTGAATAATAGGGGATGCTGCCAGGGTATCGGCAAGAATAGAAGTCTTATATTCCGTGTTGTACCAGAATACCAGCCGGTCGTCCACGGGAATGTTGGCCTCCCGCAAAGCGGCGGTATAACCGGCGTAACGGCCGGGACCCTGGATGTCGTCGGATTTGAAAATACCGGCGATCCTGGTATGACCTTTGCGGATGAGGTACTCTGTTAACTGTTTGCCGCCGCTGAAATTGTCATCCAGTACGGACAAAGCCCCGTGGAGCTGGGCGTAGTTTCCATGAATAAACACCAGAGGAATCCCTCTGTCCATGATCTTCTGATAGAGGTCAAGATTAGGATTGGGCAGAGCGGTCTTGGTACCTTCCACCAGAATACCATCTATTGGCAGGTTCAGAAGGTTCTGCAGTACTTTGCGCTCATTGGATACCTGGTTCTGCGTGGCAAAAAGGGAGGGGGTACAGTTGTTCTGGGAGAGGACGGTCTCTACTTCCCGCAGGATGCTGGGGAAGATGTAGTCGCTGATATAGGTGGTAACTACCGCAATGGAGCGGTGAGGTGCGGCAGTTTCTGTTTCCCGGCGGGTAATATGAGAGCCGCTGCCCTGACGCTTTTCAATCAGTCCTTCTTTTGCCAATACAGACAGGGCCTGACGTACCGTCTGGCGGCTGACCTGGTATTCCTCGGCAATGGCGAACTCGGTAGGCAGCGTTTGGGCATTGACATATTTTCCGGCTTGAATGTGAACGCGCAGTTCGTCTGCGATAGCCTGATATTTTGGCGTCATACCATCCCTCCTGATCTATGGGATTTCATCTTCGCCCTCATTATAATACAAATCTGCGGGATAAAGCAAGATGTATTTTTAATTTGTATCTATTTTTTTAAAGAAGAAAAACGTAGAAAAAGAAAATTGTATAGCTGATATGAAATTTGGCTGTAAACTGGGATAACATTCTTTTCAAAAACAAAAAGGAGCCTTTGAAAAAATGTTTTTAGCTAAGATGCAGGGAAAGAAAATGGATACAGCTATGTGGTTTGTGCAAAATGATGTGAAGAATAATTAGGTTTTTACAAATGACAATACAAATAAATTTTTGCATAATTAGATATAAAATCGATATTTTGAAATGATTTCGAAATAAAAAAAGGGAATTGATGATTTTGTCGTTGAACTATTTATCCAAAATAATCAAATTTGTATTGTTGATGTAAACAAAGTTTGAAGTTATACCATACAAATTCTTGACGTGGAGAGAAAACAGCAGTATACTCTACTCGTAAGGTCGCCACGGACAAGACACGAAGCGCCGCGGCGGCAGGGTAAGCAAAGACCCAAAAAATAAAAGATTGGAGTAAACAAGATGAAAAAGTTATTGGCTGTACTCCTGGCGCTGTCCATGGCTTTCGCCCTGGTAGCCTGCGGCGGTAACAGCGGCAACAACACCGCTGATAACACCGCGAACAACACCACCAACAACACTGGCGACAACACCGCTAACGATACCGGTGATTCCGGTGACGCTGAGCAGCCCGGTGCCGGCAAGACCGTCGGTATCGCAATGCCCACCCAGTCCTCCGAGCGCTGGATCAACGATGGTGCCAACATGAAGGCCCAGCTGGAAGCCCTCGGCTACGAGGTCGTTCTGCAGTACGCTGAGGACGACGTCCAGATGCAGGTTTCCCAGATCGAGAACATGGTCGCTCAGATGGTCGACTGCCTGGTCATCGCTTCCGTTGACTCCGGCGCTCTGACTGCTGTTGAGGCTCAGGCCAAGAACGCTGGCATCCCCATCGTGGCTTATGACCGTCTGCTGATGGATACCGACGCTGTTTCCTACTACGCTTCCTTCGATAACAAGGGCGTTGGCACGGCCATCGCTGAGTACATCGTTGAGGCCAAGGATCTGGAAGGCGCCCGCGCTGCTGGCGAGAGCTACACCATCGAGTTCTTCATGGGTTCCCCCGACGATAACAACGCTCTGCTTCTGTACCAGGGCATCATGGAAGTCCTCCAGCCCTACCTGGACGACGGCACTCTGGTCTGCAAGACCGGTCGTACCTCCTTTGACGACACCTGCATCCTCCGCTGGAGCCAGGAGACTGCCCAGCAGTGGTGCGAGAACTACCTGTCCGGCTACTATGCTGACGAGGATCTGGACATCGTCTGCTCCGCTTTCGATGGCTTCGCTTATGGCTGCCGTTCCGCTCTGGAGGCTGCTGGCTACACCGAGGAGAACTGGCCCCTCATCACCGGTCAGGATGCTGAGCTCATGGCTGTTAAGAACATCATCTCCGGCAAGCAGACCATGTCCATCTACAAGGACACCCGCCTGCTGGCTGAGAAGTGCGTGACCATGGTCAACGCCGTGGTGAACGGCACCGAGCCCGAGATCAACGACACCGAGACCTACGACAACGGCGTCCTGGTTGTTCCCTCCTACCTGTGCACCCCCGTGGCTGTTGACGTCAACAACTACGAGGAGCTGCTGATCGATGGTGGCTACTACACCGCTGAGCAGCTGGCTGAGTGATCCCTTACATAATCAAGTAACGTACAAGACCTGCGCGCAAAAACAGAGGGCGGCGGCAAACGCCGCCGCCCTCTTCTCCTCGGTCCTCTTCGGCAGGACAGCTGAGGAGGGGCAGAGGAGTTTAGGAAAAAAGGAGCTGAAAGAATGGCAGAGTATATCCTGGAAATGAACCATATCGTCAAGGAGTTCTCCGGCGTGCGGGCCCTGGACGACGTGAACTTCAAGGTCCGGCAGGGCGAGATCATGGCTATCTGCGGAGAGAACGGCGCCGGTAAGTCCACCTTGATGAACGTTCTCTCCGGCGTTTACCCCTACGGCGAGTACAGCGGTGACATCGTCTACCGCGGTGAGACCTGCAAATTCCACAACATTCGTGACAGTGAGAAGAAGGGCATCGTCATCATCCATCAGGAGCTGGCACTGAGTCCTTACCTGTCCATCGCAGAAAACGTATTTATCGGCAACGAGCGCAAGCACAACGGTATTATTGACTGGACGGAGACCCGCCGGGAAGCCCAGAAGCTGCTGGAGCGGGTGGGCCTTGGCCACGAGAACGTCAATGTACCGGTCAACTCCCTGGGCGTCGGCAAGCAGCAGCTGATCGAGATCGCCAAGGCCCTGGGCAAGAAGGCGGACCTTCTCATCCTGGATGAGCCTACCGCCGCTTTGAATGATAAGGAAAGTAAGCAGCTGCTGGACCTGATGCTTCAGCTGAAGGCTCAGGGCATGACCTGCATCATCATTTCCCATAAGCTCAATGAGATCAGCTACGTGGCGGATTCCATCACCATCATCCGCGACGGCCACACCATTGAGACCCTGCAGAAGGGTACGGATGATTTCTCCGAGGAGCGGATCATCAAGGGCATGGTAGGCCGTGAGCTGACCAATCGTTATCCTAAACGTGAAGACTGCAAGATCGGCGATGTGATCTTCGAGGTAAAGAACTGGAACGTGTATCACCCCGATGACGCCAATCGCCAGGTCCTGAAAGATATCAATATCAAAGTCCGGGCCGGTGAGGTCGTGGGCCTGGCGGGCCTGATGGGTGCCGGCCGTACAGAGCTGGCCATGAGCATCTTCGGCCGTACCTACGGCCAGAAGTTCTCCGGCGAGATCTGCATCAATGGCAAGAAGGCGGAGATCAAGAGCGTTCAGGACGCTATCAACCACAAGCTCGCCTATGTGTCTGAGGACCGCAAGACCTACGGCCTGATCCTCATCGACAGCATCAAATTCAATATGACCCTCTCCGCTCTGCGGAAGTTCTTCTCCCGGAAGGGCGTTGTGGACCAGAGTCAGGAGGCGGTGAAGGCCGAGGAGTACCGTCACCGTATCAACGTCAAGACCAACACCGTGGAGCAGGCAGTCGGTTCCCTCTCCGGCGGCAACCAGCAGAAGGTAGTTCTGGCCAAGTGGATGCTGACCCAGCCCGACGTGCTGATTCTGGACGAGCCCACCCGCGGTATCGACGTGGGCGCCAAGTACGAGATCTATACTGTTATCAATGAGCTGGCCAAGTCCGGCAAGGCCATCATCATTATTTCCTCCGAAATGCCGGAGATCATCGGTACCTGTGACCGTACCTATGTGTTGAACGAGGGCGAGATCGCCGGCGAGCTGGTCGGCAGTGAAATGACCCAGGAAGCTATCATGGGCGCCATCATGGCCCATAACAACCGGAAGGGAGAACTGTAATGGAAAATACCGCTGTAAAGAGTCCCGCTCAGAAGAAAGTCAATCTGAGCCTGAAGCAGTACGGCATGGTGCTGGCCCTGATCGCCGTGTACCTGATTTTCGCCGTCATCACCGGGGGCAAGAACCTGGCCCCTATGACCGTCAACAACATCATCATGCAGAACGGCTACGTTATCATCCTGGCTGTCGGTATGCTGCTGTGCGTACTGACCGGTAACGTGGACCTGGGCGTCGGCTCCGTGGTCGCTACCTGCGGCGCTGTGGCCGGTACCCTCATTGTGGACTTCGGCGTCAGTTCCCCGGTGGCTATGCTGGCCTCCCTGGCAGTAGGCGCTCTGTTCGGTGCTTTCGTGGGCTTCTTCGTGTCCAAGCTGGAGATCCCCCCCTTCATCGTCACCCTGGCTACCATGCTGATGGGCCGCGGCCTCTGCTACGTTATCCTGCAGGCCCAGACCAAGGGCCCTCTGCCTGACAGCTACACCTGGGTCAGCACCGGCTTCCTGCCCACCATCAAGGTCGGCGGCGTAGATATGATCTGCATCGCTGTGGCCGTTGTCATCGCTGTATTTGTAGTCCTGGGCGACCTGCGCAGCCAGGCTGTGGCCAAGAAGAACGGCCTGCCCACCATTCACACCTGGCAGCTGGCCGTAAAGGACATCGTCATCATCGGTATCGAAGGCTTCTTCTTCTACAAGCTGGGCTGCTACAACGGTATCCCCATTATGCTGATCCTGGTTGCCGTTGTCGTTGCGATCTATCACTTCATCACCACCCAGACCGTTGCCGGTCGTCAGATCTACGCCATGGGCGGTAACGCCAAGGCTGCCCGCCTCAGCGGTATCAATACGCAGAAGGTGTTCTTCTGGGTCTACGCCAACATGGGCCTGCTCTGCGGCCTTGCCGGTATCGTTCTGTCCGCCCGTAACGCTTCCGCTACCCCCAAGGCCGGTGACGGCTTCGAAATGGACGCCATCGCTTCCTGCTACATCGGCGGCGCTGCCACCTCTGGTGGTATCGGCACCATCGTGGGCGCTGTGGTCGGCGCGTTCATCATGGGTATCCTGAACATCGGTATGTCCCTGGCTGGCTTCGACACCAACGTGCAGAAGATCGTCAAGGGCGCAGTGCTGCTGGGCGCTGTTACCGTGGATCTGCTGAGCAAGCGTAAGAAGGGTTAATAGACAAGTAAAATAGAGCCCCGGAAGGAGATATTACATGGGACGTTTTTTTGGCAAGGATGTGACCCAGGTGACATTGATCCTGCGCCTGGCCTGCGGAGCGTATCTGCTCTACTTGGCCTGGGAGCTGCGGGACGCGGTGTTTGGCCCGGAGCGGCAGCTGGGATTCATCCTGGCGGCGGCAGTGTTCGCTGTGATTGGCCTGCTCCTGTGTGTGTTCTCCCTCCGGGGCTTGATCCGTAAGGAGTATGTGATCCCCTCCGATGAGGAGGAGAGCGCGGACTCCGACAGTGACGAACACTGATTCTGACAGAAATGGGAGGACCTCTGAGGATGGAAGAAACGATCAAGAGGGCCATTACCGCCGGTGAGACTGTACTGGGCATCGAGCTGGGCTCCACCCGGATCAAGGCGGTGCTGATCGATAGGAACGGCAACCCTGTGGCCTCTGGCGGACACAGCTGGGAAAACCGGCTGGAAAACGGCCTTTGGACTTATAGCCTGGAGGACATCTGGACCGGACTCCAGGACGCCTACGCCAACATGGCGGAGGATGTGAAGAATACATACGGTGTGGAAGTTACCAGCTTCAAGGCTATGGGCTTCTCCGCCATGATGCACGGTTATATGGCCTTTGACGAGGCGGGAGAGCTGCTGGTCCCCTTCCGGACCTGGCGCAACACCAACACCCAGCAGGCCGCCGAGGAATTGACGGAGCTTCTCCAGTTCAATATCCCCCAGCGCTGGAGCGTGTCCCACCTCTACCAGGCCATCCTGAACGGGGAGGAGCACGTCTCCCGTGTCAGCTTCCTCACCACCCTGGCGGGCTATGTCCACTGGAAGCTCACCGGAAAGAAGGTGCTGGGCGTAGGGGATGCTTCCGGCATGTTCCCCATTGACAGCAGCACCAATACCTACGATAAGGCTATGCTGGCGGCCTTTGACCAGCGGACGGCGGAGAAGGGCTTCACCAAGAAGATGGAGACCCTGCTGCCCCAGGTCCTGGTGGCTGGCGAGGACGCCGGTACCCTGACGGAAGAGGGCGCAAAGCTTCTCGATCCCACCGGACGGCTCCAGAGCGGTATCCCGGTCTGCCCCCCCGAGGGCGACGCCGGTACCGGTATGGCTGCCACCAACTCCGTAGCGGCCCGGACCGGCAATGTGTCCGCCGGTACCTCGGTGTTTGCCATGTTTGTCCTGGAAAAGGCCCTCAGCCGCTACTATACGGAGATCGACATGGTCACCACCCCCACCGGCAAGCCGGTGGCTATGGTTCACTGCAACAACTGCACCAACGAGATCAACGCCTGGGCGTCTGTGTTCCGGGGCTTCCTGGAGGCGCTGGGCCAGGAGCCTGATATGAACGCCATCTACACCGCCATGTTCCGTTCGGCTCTGGCCGCGGACAAGGATGCCGGTGGTCTGGTGCTCTATAACTTCCTCTCCGGCGAACCGGTAGCCGGCATGACCGAGGGCCGGCCCCTGCTGGTCCGCAGTCCTGAGGCTAAGCTGAGTTTCACCAACTTCATGGCTGCCCAGCTCTATTCCGCAGTGGCGGCGCTGAAATTGGGTATGGACATTCTGGCTGAGGAGCATGTGGCTGTGGACCGTCTGCTGGGCCACGGCGGCTACTTCAAGACCCCCGAGGTAGGCCAGCGGGTCATGGCGGCAGCCATGGGCGCACCGGTCTCCGTTATGGAAACTGCCGGTGAGGGCGGTCCCTGGGGTATGGCTCTGCTGGCGGCATACGCTGTGGAGAAGCAGCCCGGCCAGACTCTGGAGGATTATCTGGATCAGCAGATCTTTGCCGGACAGAAGGTGGAGACCATCGCTCCCGATCCGGCGGATGTGGCTGGCTTCCAGGCCTTCATGGAGCAGTATAAGAAGGGCATGCCCGCAGAGCGGGCGGCCGTGGACGCCCTGCGGTAAGCGGGAGATATTTGAAAAGAGGTATTCTTATCATGGATATGAAGCAGAGAGAGTTTTGGTTTGTGGTAGGCAGCCAGTTCCTGTATGGTCCTGAGGTCCTGGAGACCGTGGCCAAGCGTGCCGCCGAGATGGTGGAAAAGATGAACACTTCCGGCAACCTGCCCTGCAAGCTGGTATATAAAGTGACCGCCAAGACCAACAAGGAGATTGCCGATGTGGTCAAGGAGGCCAACTACGACGACAAGTGCTGCGGTATCGTTACCTGGTGCCACACCTTCTCCCCCTCCAAGATGTGGATCAACGGCTTTGTCAATCTTCAGAAGCCCTACTGCCACTTCGCTACCCAGTACAACCGTGAGATCCCCAACGAGGAGATCGACATGGACTTCATGAACCTCAACCAGGCCGCCCACGGCGACCGGGAGCACGGCTTTATCGCCGCCCGGCTGCGGATGCCCCGCAAGGTCATCGCCGGCTATTGGCAGGATGAGGATGTCCAGAAGCGCCTGGGCGCCTGGATGCGCGCCGCTGTGGGTGTGGCCGTCAGCAAGGAGCTGAAGGTCATGCGCTTTGGCGACAACATGCGGGAAGTGGCTGTCACCGAAGGCGACAAGGTAGAGGTCCAGGCCAAGCTGGGCTGGCAGGTCAACACCTGGCCTGTGGGCAAGCTGGTGGAGACCATGGACGCTGTCACCGAGGCGGAGATCGACGAGCTGATGGAGACTTACAAGCAGAGCTATGACTTTGCTACCGACGATATGGAGACCGTCCGCTACCAGGCCCGGGAAGAGATCGCCATGAAGAAGATGATGGACGCCGAGGGCTGCAAGGCCTTCTCCAACACCTTCCAGGATCTCTACGGCATGAAGCAGCTGCCCGGTCTTGCCAGCCAGCACCTGATGGCTCAGGGCTACGGCTACGGCGGCGAGGGCGACTGGAAGGTAGCCGCCATGACCACCATCATGAAGGCTATGGGTGAGAACGGCAACGGCGCTTCCGCTTTCATGGAGGACTACACCTATCATCTGGTGAAGGGCCAGGAGTACAGCCTGGGCGCCCACATGCTGGAGGTCTGCCCCAGCGTGGCTGCTGACAAACCCCGCATCGAGGTCCATCCCCTGGGCATCGGCGACCGTGAGGACCCCGCCCGTCTGGTGTTCGAGGGTAAGGCTGGCGATGCCATCGTGGTCAGCCTCATCGACATGGGCGGCCGTCTGCGCCTGATCTGCCAGGATATCCACTGTGTCAAGCCCATCATGCCCATGCCCAACCTGCCGGTGGCCCGCGTTATGTGGCAGGCGGAGCCCAGCCTCACCACTGGTGTGGAGTGCTGGATCACTGCCGGCGGCGCCCACCACACCGTCCTCAGCTACGACGTTACTGCTGAGCAGATGAAGGACTGGGCTACCATGATGGATATCGAGTTCGTCCACATCAGCAAGGATACCACCGTGGAGGGCCTGGAGCAGCAGCTGTTCCTCAATGACCTGGCCTGGAAGCTGAAGTAAAGATCCGCTTCCCCGAGATAACAAGAAAACCGGGCGCGGGGAGGCCAACGCCTCCCCGCCCTTTTTCGTATGGAAGGAGAAAACTGCTATGCTGGAACAACTGAAACAGGAAGTGCTGGAGGCCAACCTCCTCCTGCCCAAATATGGCCTGATCACCTTCACCTGGGGCAATGTCTCCGGAGTGGACCGGGAGAAGGGCCTCATGGTCATCAAGCCCAGCGGCGTGCCCTATGAGGGTATGACCGCCGAGGATATGGTGGTGCTGGATATCGCCACCGGCGAGAAGGTGGAGGGTAAGTGGAAGCCCTCCAGCGATACCCCCACCCACCTGGCGCTGTATCGTGCCTTCCCGGCCATGGGCGGTATCGTTCACACCCACAGCCGCTGGGCCACCACCTTTGCCCAGGCTGGCCGGGGTATTCCCGCCATGGGCACCACCCAGGGTGACTACTTCTATGGTGAGATCCCCTGCACCCGGAAGATGACCCCCGAGGAGATCGGCGGCGAGTATGAGCTGGAGACCGGCAATGTCATCATCGAGACCTTCAAGGGCGTCGATCCCATGACCATTCCCGCTGTCCTGGTCCACAGCCACGGCCCCTTCACCTGGGGCAAGGACGCCCATGATGCAGTCCACAACGCGGTCGTGCTGGAGGAGGTAGCTTTTATGGACTGGCACGCCATGATGCTGGAGCCCAGCAAGGGTCCCATGCAGCAGGAGCTGCTCAACAAGCACTATCTGCGTAAGCACGGCCCCGGTGCCTACTACGGCCAGGGCTGATATTCCTGTCATGGATGTTACGCGGCGCGCCCGGCAGATGCCGGACGCGCCGCTGTTTTTATGAGGGGAAAATCATGGCAAGAAAAAAAGTAAATATGAGTGAACTTTTTTCCCGCGCTGTACGTCAAAGGAGTACATAGGAGGTGCTGTATGACACGAAAAAAACAATACTTGCCATTGCACTGACAACTTCGCTCCTATCCGGGACTTTGGGACATGCCTACGAGTCTGATGTAGGTTTGCTGCCGGATCTCTCGGGTTATCCTACCCGCTTGCTGGTGGATGGAATGCCTGCTGATGGAGCCACACCGCTGTATGCGGACGGACAGGTCCTTTTCCCGTTGCGGGCGATCGCGGAAGCAGGGGACTATGTGGTGACCTGGGACGAGACCAAACGGACGGTAGTGCTGGATGGCGAGACCCACGACTATACAGTGGACCCTGCGGCCGGCACGCTGTCTGAGAAGGGAGAGACGCTGCTCCAGGATGAAAATATGCGGTTGGAAGATGGAACGACGTATGTTTCGCCGGAGCTGTTTGACCATGTGGACGGGATCTCCGCCGCCTGGGACGGAGCTACCAACACCGCTGTGGTGACCACAGCCACTCCTGCGGATAATGTCTCCGTTTACGATTTGGGAGAGGGAGCTCTGGATAACCCTGTCCGCCCCGATACACCCTACCGGATGCAGGGTGTGATCGGTGTGCCGGAAGGGGAGACTGCCCAGTGGTGATTTTCCTTCACGGTTCTCACCCGGTGGAAAAGGCTGCAGAGAACCGTTATGACCTGGGATTTACCTATCTGGACGGCGGCAAACTGTTTGACGAGCTGGAGTCCGCTGAGGGCCGGGTATCTGATGCGGAACTGATCTACCTGAAAGAAGGCGATCACAGCGGGTTCAGCACTGCGCTGGTCCGTCCTGACCCCTTTTCCAGCCAGGAGGACCGGGACCGGGTCATGGACAGATCCCGGCAGCAGGCTTTCCTGTCTGCCTATGTAAAGGACTTTGCAGACCAGGTGCTGGAGGATGGCCATACGCCTTTTGCCGGGCAGACTGAGCTGCCGGAGAGCTACGGTGGATGCGAAGTGCTGATCCGCGTGGACGAAGAGAGCCAGGTCCTGTTCTAGGCAGGTCAGGAGACCAAGCCTGATCTGGCGGCAGAGGGTGTACAGGCAGAGTGGGTCAATGCCAGCAGCACGGTGGATAATACCGCCGGAGCATTTCGCCTGCCGGGCGGCTTTACGACTTACGATCTGCTCCGCCTTCAGTGGGAGCAGCCGGAAGCGGCAGTGTCGATCCCGGTGTCGGCAGATCTGGGAGAAGCTGGGATGCTGCAGTTGGATCTGACCCAGGACAGCTCTGATCCCCTCAATCATCAAAAGGATCAGAGTGTGCGGGTGATTTTGACCGACGCTGACGGCAAGGAGGCCGCAGTGGAGATTCCTGCGGGAACGCCTGCCTTGAGCTGGCAGGAGGGTGAGACGGAAACCTACCCTGGTATCGGAGAGACAGAGCTGTCCCAGTACAGCACCTTTACCCCCCTGGGAACCCTCCGGATAGAGCTGTCTGCCTTCCAGGGAGTGGATCTGACCCATATCACTGGTATTACCCTGGAATTTCCTCAGGATTCCGGAAGCGTAATGCTCCGGGAGATCGAAGCCGTGGGATAAAGCCGCGGCAGCTGACAGAGACACAATGTACCGCCGGGCGTCCCTCTCTTATGCAGAAGGGCACCCGGCGGTGCTGTGATATTTATTGCCTTTTGCCCTTTGGTGACCTATAATGAAGAAAATGCCGCGCTTTGCTGTCCGGCGTTTACAGGATAAGAGAAAAGGATAAGGACTATGGAATATAATAAACGGATATGCGATATGGCAGTAGGGGACCAGGTGGAGGGGTTCTACGTTCTCAAGACAGCCCAGATCCGCACCAGCAATAACGGACGGCCGTTTTTGGCGGCTGTGGTATCGGATAAGACCGGTTCTATGGAGGCGAAGGCCTGGGACTACTCCGGCCCTATTTCCACTGCTGATGAGGGGCAGGTCATCAAGATTCGGGGATCGGTGACAGAGTTCCGGGGCGCCCTGCAGCTGAATATGGACCGGCTGCGGCGGACAGAACCCGGCGACCCGGTGGACCGGGGGAGCCTGGTAGCCACCGCGCCCATTGATGGGGAGAAAGCCTGGGCAGAGATAGAGCGGCTGGTGGACAGCATTGAGGATACAGATTACCGGGCGGTTTGCCGCCGGATGCTGGAGCGTCAGGGGGAGGCCCTGCGTACTATCCCGGCAGCCAAAAGCGTCCACCACAGTTTCCTGGGGGGACTGCTGATGCACACCTGGACGATGCTGCGCACGGCAGATTTTCTGGCGGAGATTTATGCCGGTACGGTGGACCGCAGCCTTCTGCTGGCGGGCACGCTGCTCCATGACCTCTCCAAAGCGGAGGAGTTTTCCTTCTCCCCGCTGGGGCTGGTAACAGAGTATTCTCTGAGAGGACAGCTTTTGGGCCATCTGGTCATGGGCGCCCAGGAGGCTGCCCGGGCAGCGGAGGAGCTGGGTATCCCTGAAGAGAAATCTGTGCTGCTGCAGCATATGGTCCTCTCCCACCACGGACAGCCGGAGTTTGGCGCGGCGGTGGTGCCCATGTGCGCAGAGAGCGAACTGCTGTCACTGATCGACACCATGGACAGCCGGATGGAGATCTACCGGGAGACCCTGGCAGAGACGCCGGAGGGGGAGTTCAGTAAACGGATCTTTGCTTTGGAAAAGAAAATTTACCACCACACGGAGGAGCGGCACTGATGGAAGAAGCGGTGCTTTATGCCGCTCTCTGCCCGCCGGGGAAGGAGCACCAGGCGGCCTGGGATCTGCTGGCGCTGGTGCTGGCCAGAGAAGCTGGGCTTTCTGCACTGCCGGAGGTAGCCAAGGGGGAGGAGGGCAAGCCTTTTTTCCCCGGACGTCCGGATATTTGCTTTAATCTCAGTCACAGCCACGGTGCGGTGGCCTGCGCTGTCCATAACAGGGACATCGGAGTGGATATTGAGCTTGTGCGCCAGCCGCCAAAGCTCCTGGGCCAGGGGATGGAGCCGGAGGCGTTTTTCCGCCTGTGGACGGCCCGGGAGGCCACGGTGAAGCGGCGGGGCCAGGGCATTGCCGCACTGATGCGTGGGGAGGCGACGGACCCGTTGTGCCAGAGCTTTTCCAACCTGCTTCCCGGCTGGATCGTGACGGTGTGCCCGTCGGTGGAAGTTCCGGTGCGGACTGTTCGGGCGGACAGATTGCTGCATGACAGAGGAGCGGCGGTCAGAGACACCAAGGACGAAAATTGATATACAGAGTAAAAACACCCACCTGACAAGATTGTCAGGCGGGTGTTTTTTTACATAATCAGGCCGTTGTTCTATTACATCTCGCCGCGGAAGGAGCACAAAGCAGCTCCGATGGAAGTGGCGAAGGTAGCGTGCTCCGGCGTCACGAAGCGAATACCATGAAGACGGGTAAACAGAGCAAAGCAGTCTTTCGCCTGGGGAAGGTTTGACATAAAGCCGGTAAGCACCACCGTGTCGCATCCGCAGGCCCGGCAGGACATCACGGCAGTGGTGCCGATGGACTGGAGAACCATATTCACAACGCCCGCAGCGAAATCACCGGGAGTAGCGCTGTCAGAAACGTTGCCGAAGTTGGCGGCGGTAATATCCAGGGGCAGGGAGGGGTGGCTGTTGCGGGTGATGTCGCCCACGGTGAGGTCGATATGGTTGATGTCCCCTTCGCTGGCCAGTTTGACGATCTGGCCATACTGGCGGGTGCCGCACAGCCGGGAACAAAGCCCTGCCAGAGTACCGCCGCCTACGCCGGAACCGCACAGATGACGGACTTCCTTGCCTTTTTCCGCCCAGATAAAGGCGGTACCGGTGCCCATACTGACCACAACGGCCTTATCCTGTCCGCTGAGAGCCAGACCACCTACGCCGACAGCGGTAAATTCCTCCACTTTTTCCGTGGGGATGTTGTAGATATTTCCTTCTACAAAAGAGGCACCCACGCCGGTGAGGACGATCCGAGACACATCCTCCAGCGCGAGATTGTTAGTAAACAGGAAGTTTCCCAGCGCTCCGTACAGGGAGGTAATGGGGTCCTGGGCCTGGACACGGTGCATGGCGATCGTGGTACCGTCCCGGCGCAGACCGACGATTTTGGTGGTGGAACCGCCTATATCGATACCTAAAATCACAGACATAGGAAAATCCTCCAAAGGGGAAGAAGTTGCCGGCAGGTGGGCCAGCCGGTTCCTCTATATTATGGGAAACGGGAAGAAATGTCAATTCTATCGTTGCAAAAGCTTCAAAAAAGATATACTATAAAGAAGTCGGGACAGGCAGCGCCGTCATAGGCGGCCTGTTCCAACCATTATGATGAAACAGAGGATTGGAGAATGGAGCACAAGGAGAAGCTGAATCTGTCGATGCTGTTCGACTTCTATGAGATGACCATGGCCAACGGCTATTTCCGTCAGGGCATGCAGGAGCGCATCACCTATTTTGATGTGTTCTTCCGCCGTGTGCCGGATGGCGGCGGCTATGCCATTGCTGCCGGCCTTGAGCAGCTGATCGACTATATACAAAACCTCCATTTTGATGAAGACGATATTGCTTATTTGAGAACAAAGGGCCTCTTTGAAGAGGATTTCCTGGACTATCTGCGTACGTTCCGCTTTACTGGTGACATCTGGGCTGTGCCCGAAGGTACGCCGGTATTTCCCAACGAGCCGCTGATCACTGTCCGTGCGCCGGCGTCTCAGGCCCAGCTCATTGAGACCTATGCGCTGCTGTGCATCAACCATCAGAGCCTTATTGCCACCAAGGCCAGCCGTCTGGTTCGGGCGGCCCAGGGCCACACGGTGCTGGAGTTTGGTTCCCGCCGGGCCCAGGGCGTGGGCGGCGCTGTGGTGGGCGCCAGAGCGGCCTATATCGGCGGTGTCCACGGTACTGCCTGTGCCCTCAGCGATCAGGTCTATGGTGTTCCGGCCGCCGGTACGATGGCCCATTCCTGGGTGCAGATGTTCCCCACCCAGTATGAGGCCTTCAAGGCCTACTGCGAGATCTATCCCAACAATGCTATTTTGCTGGTGGATACCTACAATACCCTGAAAAGCGGCGTCCCTGATGCCATCCGGGTATTCAATGAGGTCCTACGGCCCAAGGGAATCACCAAATGTGGCATCCGTCTGGATTCCGGCGATATTGCCTACCTCTCCAAGGAGGCCAGAAAGATGCTGGATGCAGCGGGCTGGCAGAGCTGCACGATCTCTGCCTCCAACGCTCTGGACGAGAGCCTGATCCGCGATCTGCTGCTGCAGGGAGCCCAGGTGGACTGCTTCGGCGTAGGCGAGCGGCTGATCACCGCCCGCAGCGAGCCGGTATTTGGCGGTGTCTACAAGCTGGTAGCGGTGGAGGAAAACGACGGGACCATTACGCCCAAGATCAAGATCAGCGAGAATGTCACCAAGATCACTACGCCCCACTATAAGAAACTCTATCGTTTTTACGGCAATGACACCGGTAAAGCCATTGCCGACTATCTGACGATCCACGATGAAGTGGTGGATGACAGCAAGCCTCTGGTGATTTTTGATCCGGATGCAACCTGGAAGAAAAAAGAAGTTTACAATTTTACGGCCAAGGAGCTGCAGGTGCCGGTGTTCCTGCGGGGAGAGCTGGTGTATCAGCAGCCCTCTCTGGAGGAGATCCGTGCCTATTGTGCCCAGCAGCTGGACACCCTGTGGGATGAGGTCAAGCGTTTTGACAATCCCCACAACTACTATGTGGATCTCTCCCAGAAGCTGTGGGATGTGAAATACACCCTGCTGGAGGAGAACCACTGATTTCCCTTGACCCTGCGAAAGGAGTAACAAGTGAAAAGTCCCATCGTAAAGCGTCCTGTGAAGGAGACTACGGAGCGGAGGATCTCCGCCACGCTGCGCCTGGCCCTGGTGCTGGTGCTGCTGTTGGTGAATGTGGCCGCAGTGATGCTGCTGTCCTATTTCCTCCAGACCCATTCCGCTATCGTCCTGACCCTTATCATAGAGGCGGTGGCCATCGGTGTGGCCATCAATATCCAGAGCAGTTCCTCCAGCGCCAGCTATAAGCTGGCATGGACGCTGCTGGTGGTGGCGGTGCCGGTAGCCGGGCTGATCCTCTATGTCCTGTGGGGCGGCAATATCCAGAGTAAACGGCTGAATCTGCTGCCGGTGAAGCTGCCGGAAAGCCGGGAAGCGGAAAAGCGGCAGAGTGAGGCCAATCTGGAGCGCCTGGGTGAGGTGCTGCCCAACTGGCGGCGGACCGCCGCCATGCTGGCGGGACGGGAGTTCCTGCTCTACCGGGAGACGGATGTAACATACTTCCCCGGCGGGGATGCCCTGTTTGCCGACGCCCTGAGCCGGATGGCCCGGGCGGAGCGGTTCATCTTCCTGGAGTACTTCATCCTGGCAGAGGGAAAGCTGTGGGACCGGATCATGGAAGTTCTGGCCGACCGGGCCAGACACGGCGTGGAGGTCAAGATCATCTTTGATGACTTCGGCAATATCACCCGGATGCGGCGGGAGACCATCGAACAGATGCGTGAGGCGGGAATGGAAGTGGAGATCTTCAACCCGGTTCACCAGTATGTCAACCGCCTGTATTTCAACTACCGGGATCACCGCAAGATCCTTTGCATTGATGGGCAGTACGCCTATACCGGCGGGGTGAATGTGGCCGATGAATATGCCAATTTTATCCGCCGCTTCGGCGAGTGGAAGGACAGCGGTATCCTGCTGGACGGCCTTGGTGCCTGGGGCCTTACCGCCCAGTTCATCCACATGTGGGAGATGCTCTCCTGCCATGTCCACAATGAGCACGACTACTACCATCCTCTGGAGTCCCGGCCCGGCGGCGGCTGGTGTCAGCCCTTTGCCGACGGTCCCATCAACAACCCGGACAACCCGGCAGAGGATGTATTCCTCCAGTGTATTGCCAATGCCCATGACTATATATGGCTCACTACCCCCTACTTTGCCGTGGAGGATGGCGTGGTCCGGTCTTTGTGCGTGGCGGCGGACAGCGGAGTGGATGTACGGCTGATGCTGCCGGGGATCCCGGACCATAAATATACCCAGATCGTGGCAGGCTCCTACTATGAGAAGCTGATTTCCCACGGAGTGAAGATCTACGAGTTTACCCCCGGATTTCTCCACGCCAAGAGTTTTGTGGTGGATGGAGAAGTGGCTATGGTGGGGACCATCAACATGGATTACAGGAGCTTCCAGCTCCACTATGAGTGCGGCGTGATGCTCTATGGGGCCGACGCCATTACCGCGATCTGGCAGGATATGGAGCGGATCATCTCCCGCAGTGCACCGGTGGATCTGGAAGTGTGGCGCCGGCGTTCCTGGCTGAAAAAAGTGGTGGAAAAAGTATTGCGGGTATTTTCCATCTGGATGTAATGCTGCCCCAAGATCAAAAAGAAGAGGTAACAAGAATGAGCGGATTGATCCATCTCTACTGCGGTGAAGGAAAAGGCAAGACAACGGCGGCGATGGGCCTTGCGCTGCGGGCTGCCGGGGCTGGCCGGCGGGTGCTGGTACTCCAGTTTTTCAAGGATGGCAGTTCCTCTGAAGTCCAGGCGCTGAATAGTTTCCCGGATGTTGAGATCGTCAGCCATAAAAAGCGTTTTGGATTTTTCTGGACGCTGTCGGATGAGGAGCGGGCCCAGGCCAGGGAGTACTACTCCGCCCTGCTGGAGGAGGTCATGGCCAAAAGCGGGGACTATGATTTACTGGTCCTGGACGAGGCGATGAGTGCCTGCACCAACGGGGTGATCTGTGAGGAGCGGCTGCGGCAGCTTCTGGCGGAGAAGCCGGAGGCGCTGGAGGTGGTCCTTACCGGCCGTGATCCCTCCCAGGCTATGGTGGACCAGGCGGACTATGTCACGGAAATGCGGAAGATCAAACACCCCTTTGACCGGGGCATTCCGGCCCGGATGGGTGTGGAGTATTGATGGAGATATTATCAGGAAAGGAAGAAAAGGACTATGCGCGCATATGAACGGCTGCTGAAGTATGTCAAGGTGGACACAAAATCTGCTGAGGGGACGGGTAAGAGCCCCAGCACCGATTGCCAGTGGGATCTGGCAAAGCTGCTGGTGGAGGAGCTCAAGACCCTGGGCCTCCAGGAGGTGAAGGTCAGTGAATTTGGCGTGGTGACGGCGGTGCTGCCTGCCACCGCAGGCTGTGAGGCTGCTCCCGCTCTGGGGTTCCTGGCCCATATGGATACTTCTCCCGCTTTTTCCGGTACAGATGTCACGCCTGTGATCCATGAGAACTATGACGGCGGCGACGTGGTGCTGCCTAAGGAGGGCCGGGTGATCCGCCTGGCAGATTTCCCTCATCTGGCCGGTCTGAAGGGCCGCACTCTGATCACTGCCGATGGTTCTACTCTGCTGGGAGCCGACGACAAGGCGGGTATTGCGGAGATCATGACCCTCTGTGAGGAGTTGATCGCCTCCGGCAAGCCTCACGGCAAACTGTGCGTAGCCTTTACCCCTGACGAAGAAATCGGCGAGGGCCCGGATCACTTTGATGTTCCCGCCTTTGGCGCCAAGTACGCCTACACCGTGGATGGCGGGCAGGAGGGTGAGATCGAGTACGAGAACTTCAACGCTGCCTCCGCCAAGGTGGAGATCACCGGTGTCTCTGTCCACCCCGGCAGCGCCAAGGATGCTATGGAAAATGCCCTCCTCATCGCTATGGAAGTCAATGGTAAGCTTCCCCCGGAGGAGATCCCCGCCAGGACAGAGGGATACGAGGGCTTCTTCCACCTTTGCGACATGAGTGGAAGCGAGGCCTTTGCCCGGATGGACTACATCATCCGGGATCATGACATGGACAGCTTTACCCGCCGCAAGGCGCAGATGGAGCAGGCAGTGGCGGCGGTCCAGGCGGCCCATCCCAAGGCCAAGCTGGTTTTGACCGTGAAAGACAGCTACTATAACATGGCCGGTCAGCTGAAGGACTGCATGCATCTGATCGAGAACGCCCGGGCGGCTGCCCGCCAAGCGGGGGTGGAGCCGGTAACGATGCCCATCCGCGGCGGTACCGACGGAGCCCGGCTGTCCTTTATGGGCCTGCCCTGCCCCAATCTGGGTACCGGGGGCTGCAACTTCCATGGCCCTTATGAGTGCGTCACCGTGGAGGGAATGGATGCTGTGGTAACGATCCTCCACAATATTGTTGCGTGCTATGCAGAGATGAAGGAGTAACTCCTCTTTCAGACGAAACCAATTAAAAGCCTCCTGCCAGGAAACTGGCAGGAGGCTTTTTTACAGTGAAACTACCCCATGTCCCGGCGCAGCCGGTCCAGAGCACGCTTTTCAAGCCGCGATACCTGAACCTGGGATACTCCCAGAATACGGGCACACTGCTGCTGGGTCAGCCCCTTATAGAACCGAAGAAGGATGGTTTTCTGCTCCTGCTCCGGCAGGGCGTTGACGGCAGAGCGCAGAGCGATGTGCTCTACCAGCGCCTCCTCCGTGGCGGCACTGTCCGCCAGGGTGGACTCCAGGGTAAGGCCGTCGGCATTTTCCTGCTGGAGACTGTCCGGCGGTGCGGCGGCCAGCTCCGCCACGGCGATCTCCTCCGGAGACAGGCCGGTGGCCTCGCTGAGTTCAGACAGTGCTGGTTCCCGGCCCAGCCGGGTGCGCAGCTGTTCCCGGGCGGAGTAGATGGTGAGGCTCTGCTCCCGCAGCCCACGGCTGACCTTCAAAGCCCCGTTGTCCCGGAGGTACCGCCGGATCTCTCCGGCGATCTTGGGGACAGCGTAAGTGGAGAACTGGGTGCCGTACTCCGGGTCAAAGCCCTGTACCGCTTTGAGAAAGCCCAGACATCCCAGCTGGTAGAGGTCCTCCGGCTCGGCACCCCGGCCATAGTAGCGCCGGACCACGGCCCAGATCAGGCCGCTGTTGGCCTCCAGCACCTGGGAGACAGCCTCCTGATCCCCCTGGCGGGCCAGATCCAGAAGGTCCAGGGTGTCGGCGGTCATTTGCCCGCCGGACGGGGCAATATCCGCCGGCGCATGGTGACCCGGGTGCCTTTGCCCTCGGAGGAGCGGACTGTGAGCTTGTCCATGAAGCTCTCCATGATGGTAAAGCCCATACCGCTGCGCTCCTCGCCGCCGGTGGTGTAGAGGGGCTGACGGGCCTGCTCCACGTCAGCAATGCCCTTGCCCCAGTCCCGGACGGTCACCTCCAGGATGTTCCCGTCGAGAATTTTTGCCTTCACCACGATCTTCCCCAAGGTGTCGGGGTAGGCGTGGACGATGGCGTTGGTCACCGCCTCGCTGACGGCGGTTTTGATATCTCCCAGTTCCTCCAGGGTGGGGTCCAACTGGGCGGCAAAGCAGGCCACCGCTCCACGGGCAAAGCCCTCGTTGGCGCTGCGGCTGAGAAATTCAAAGACTATGTAATTGGTGGTCCTTGTCATAACGCACCTCCTAGATCAGATTGACATACCGGCCAAGACCGGCGGTCTCCAGTACCCGGGCGGCCTGCCGGGGGATGTTTACCACCACCAGACTGCCTGCCAGGGCCTCCATCCGCCGCCGGGCCCGCAATACCACCGCAATACCGGAGCTGTCCATAAAGGTCAATCCCCCCATATCCAGGATGGTCTTTACCGGCAGGTTCTGCTCGATACACCGGTCGATGGAGTCCATCAGCCCCCTGGCGGCATGGTGGTCCAGCTCACCGGCCAGGGATATGGTGAGCTGGCGGTTTTCCGCCTTGTACTTCATTTCCATGGCTTGTCTCCTTTGTGAAAAACAAAAAAATGGCTGCAAGCTTGTTTGCTTGCAGCCATTATACCGGCCTGGGCGGCCACCATTTTGTCGAAACCGGGAAAAGAGGAAAATTTCCCCCAAAAGGAAAATCAGACCTCCCGGTTCAGAATGCGGTAGACCAGGTCCATATCCAGATTTTCCCGTACCGCCTGGGCCAGCAGGTCGTACTGCCGCTCTTTGTAGGCAGCGGGGTCAAAAGAGGTGAGAATATCGGGGGAGAGGCCCTTCCTGCGGCAGAGAGCACCCAGAATGGCGTCCGCTATGCCTGGGGCGTCAAAGATGCCGTGGATGTAGGTGCCGTAGACGCAGCCGCTGCCCAGCAACGGGGGCTGGTCGCCGCTGCGGCCCATGTGGATCTCATAGCCCTCGTAGGCCATGCCGGAGAGGGGGGATAGGATGCCATCCACCGTGTTGAGAACGCCGGTGACTTGAGTCTGGCGCTTTTCGCCTTGGAATACCGTCTCCGTGGGGAGAAGACCCATGCCCATCACCCGGGCACCGGGCTCCGCCTCCGCTCCGTCGGGGTCGGAGATGCTCCGCCCCAGCATCTGATAGCCTCCGCAGATGCCGAATACCGGAGTGCCTGCGGCGGCGGCCTTCTGGATAGCGGCCTCCAGGCCGCTCTGACGCAGCCACAGAAGGTCGGCGATGGTGCTCTTGGTACCGGGAAGGAGGATCATGTCCGGGTGTCCCAGATCCCGGAGACTCTCCACATAGCGCAGGGATACGTTATCGTAGCGCTCGAAGGGGCCAAAGTCCGTAAAGTTGGAGATCTTGGGCAGACGGATCACCGCAAGGTCAATGTCCCGGCGCTCCTCCTGGCGGTGGAACCGCTCAGTGAGACTGTCCTCGTCGTCGATATCCACCCGGAGGTAGGGGATCACCCCCGCCACCGGCACACCGCACAGCCTCTCCAGGTCACTGAGGCCCGGCTTGAGAATGGCCGGGTCCCCCCGGAACTTGTTGACGATGAGGCCCTTGATCCGCTGCCGCTCCTCGGACTCCAGCAGGGCCACGGTGCCGTAGAGCTGGGCAAACACGCCGCCCCGGTCGATGTCCCCTGCCAGGAGGACGGGGGTGTCCACCAGCTTGGCAAGGCCCATGTTCACAATATCGTCGGCCTTGAGATTGATCTCCGCGGGACTGCCCGCGCCCTCAATGACGATGACGTCGTACTCGGCGGCAAGACCCTCATAGGCCTCCAGAATAGCGGGGATAAACTCACGCTTCCGGCGGTAGTAGGCGGCGGCATCCATGTTGCCCAGGGCCTTGCCGCCGACGATCACCTGACTGCCCCGGTCGGTGGTGGGTTTGAGGAGGATGGGGTTCATTCGCACGTCGGGGGCGATGCCCGCTGCCTCCGCCTGGACCACCTGAGCCCGGCCCATCTCGCCGCCTGCGGCGGTGATGAAGGAGTTGAGGGCCATGTTCTGGCTCTTGAAAGGGGCTACCCGCAGACCGTCCTGCCGGAGCACCCGGCACAGGCCCGCCGCCAGCAGACTTTTGCCTGCGTTGGACATGGTGCCCTGGATCATGATGTTTTTTGCCATGTCAGTCCTCCTGTAATATATCCCGCAGAGTGTTTATCAAGGTCTCATTCTCCTCATGCCGCTTGACGGCCAGCCGAAGAAAAGCGGGGCTGAGACCGTGGTAGTTGGCACAGCTTCTGGCCAGGATACCATTTTCCATCAAATTTTCACACAGGCCCACCGGACCTTTGACCAGCAAATAGTTGGCCTGGGAGGGGAATACCCGCAACCCCAGCCCCTCCAGGGCGGAACGCAGCCAGGTGCGCTCCTGGTGGATCACTGCCCGGGTATGCCGCAGGAATTCCCGTTCCCCCAGGGCTGCCACACCGGCGGCCTGAGCGGGCAGGGATACGTTCCATGGCTGTACGGTACGGCCCATGGCCTGGAGCAGCGCGCTGTCGCCGCTGAGGCAGTAGCCCAGCCGCAGCCCCGCCATGCCGTAGCTCTTGGTGAAGGCCTTGAGGATAAAGAGCTCCGGATGATCCTTGAGCTGGTTTTTCAGAGACAGATCCCGGCCGCCGTCCGTGAGATCCAGGAAGCACTCGTCCACAAATAGCCGCATGTGCCGCTGCTGACACAGGTTTAAAATTTCCTCCAGCAGGGCGTGTGGAATGGTCTGGCCGGTGGGGTTGTTGGGGTTACAGAGAAAGAGAGCATCCCACTGTCCACTCCGGAGGAAGGGAAGGAATTCCTCGGTAAGGGCAAAGCCGTTCTCCTCGGCCAGAGGATAGCGGTCCACGGCGGAACCCATGGCGGTAAGGGCAGTGGCATACTCGGAGAAGGTGGGGGCCAGCTCCAGAGCCCGGCGGGGCTTTACCGCCGCGCAGAAGGAGAAGATCAGCTCCGCCGCACCGCAGCCGCAGAGGATATAGGACGTGGGTACCTGCTCAAAGTCCGACAGAGCCGCTACCAGCTTCCGGCAATAGGGGTCAGGGTACTGGTTGAGAAATTGGGAGGACTCCACCACCGCCTGCCGCACCGCCGGGGGTGTGCCCAGGGGATTGGTGTTGGCGGAAAAGTCCAGTAAAACGGGGCGGCCGTAGAGGTCGCCGCCGTGGGGGTTTTCGGTTTGATAGAGCATGGAGATCGCCTCTCTTACAGCAGGATCAAAACCGCCGTTTTGGCCAGAGCACATAACAGCAGTGCCAGCAGGGCGGTGAGATACATCAGGTGGCAGGTGCGGGGGATGTCCTCATGCCGGATCTCCCGCACCGGGTCGCCGATAAAGGGCTTGCGGTGGAGTACGCCGTGATACCAGGCGTCTCCCGCCAGCCGGAGGCCCAGAAGCCCAGCGCACATGGCCTCGGTCTGGGCGGAGTTGGGGCTGGCGTGGTTATGGCGATCCCGGCGGTAGATCCGCCAGCCATTTTTCACATCTAACCCCAGAAGGAAGCCTGCCGTCAGCATCAGCAGGGCGGAGAGCCGGGCGGGCAAATAGTTTACCACGTCGTCGGCTTTGGCAGGAACCAGACCAATGTCCTTGAAGGGCGGTTCTGTGTAACCCAGCATGGAGTCCATAGTGTTCACGGCCTTGTAGAAAAAGCCCAGAGGTGCGCCCCCGATGGCCAGGAAGAGAAGGGGAGCCACCACGCCATCGGAGGTGTTCTCCGCCACAGTCTCCACTGCTGCCCGGGTGACAGCGGCATCGTCCAGTGCGGCAGTGTCACGGCCCACGATCATGGAGACCGCGCGGCGGGAGGCGACGATATCGCCGCTCTCCAGAGCCTTATATACCAGCATACTCTCCTCCTTCAGGGCCCGGGCTGCCAGGATCTGCCAGCACATAATGCTCTCCACAGCCAGGCGCAGCCAGGGGCTCACCTGATGGCAGAGAACAAGGATAAGGGCCGGAACGGCGGTGGAGAGCCCCACGGTGAGGAGCCACAGCACGGCCCCTGCTGCCCGTTCCCCACGGGGAGTGGCGGGAAACAGGCGGCGAAGCCATTTTTCCAGCGTGGAGATCAGTTTTCCAATCAGAATAATGGGGTGGGGGAAACCATGGGGATCTCCCACAAAGCAATCAATGATAAACCCGATTAAAAGGGCCAGCAAGGACCATTTCATCGTCAGGACTCCTTAGAAATTGGTGTGGCGGTGTTTTTCCGTCAGACAGGCTCGGTAGAAATTCCGAGCGAAAGTGGGATTGGCGCAAAAATGGAAGTGGGGGAACCCGGCATAGAGGGTGGGGGTAGCTACCACGCAGTCCCAGCTGCGGCCGGAATCTCGCCGGGCGGTAAAGCCATCGCCGGGATCATCGGCATCCCAGTGGTGGAACTCGTGGCCCCGGATAGACTCTCCGGCTCGGCAGAGAAGATTGTCCCGCCGGGCAGTGAGCTCCACATAGCCAAAGCGGACCAGCCGGCCCTTGTCCTCGCAGCCGCTGGGGAGAAGACCCACCATGGGCGCTCCGGCGATATGCTCCGTCAGATACATAAAGCCGCCGCACTCGGCGATACAGGGGAGACCGTCCGCCAAAGCGGAGCGGATGCTCTGGCGCATGGAGGCGTTTTCCGACAAAGTGCTGGTGTAGAGCTCCGGATAGCCGCCGCCCAGATACAGCCCATGGATATTCTCCGGCAGGCCGGCGTCGGACAGAGGGCTGAAATCCACCAGCTCCGCTCCCATCTCCCGCAGCACATCCAGGCTGTCCTCGTAGTAGAAGCAGAAGGCTTTGTCCCGGGCTACGGCAATGCGGACCGGCTCCTGGGGTTCTGCAGTCAATGGCGTGCAGGTCAGGGGTGCGGCACTTCGGGCCAGGCGGAGAAGGCCCTCCAGATCGATGGTCTCCTGTGCCTGGCGGCTGAGGAGGGAGAGCTTCTCCCGCAGATCTTCCACCTCAGCGGCGGTGACCAGTCCCAGGTGCCGGCTCTCCAATGTGCACGCCGGCATAGCGGGCAGATAGCCCAGAGGCTCCACGGTAGGGCCAAACCGGCGGCGGATCTCCTCTGCCAGGGCAGGGTAGAGCATGGGGCTGCACTGGTTTAAGATCACGCCCCGGATATGGTTATCGGGGTACAGGGAGAGAAAACCCTGGATCACCGCCAGGACGGAGAGAGAGGCGCCACCTACACCCACCACCAGGACTACCGGGCTGTCGGTGGCCTTGGCCACCTCATAGGTGCTGGCACGGGGGTCCGCGATGCCGATGCCGTCGTAGTAGCCCATGACTCCCTCGATCACAGAGACGTCCCGGTTTTGGGCATTTTTGGCCAGAAGCGCGCGCAGCGTATCGGGGGAGAAGAAAAAGAGATCCAGGTTGGTACTGCGGGTACCGATGATCCGGCTGTGGAACATGGGGTCGATGTAGTCCGGCCCGCATTTGCAGGAGCCGACCTGCATCCCGCGGTCTACCAGGGCCTGGAGTACGGCACAGGTCAAGGTGGTTTTGCCGCAGCCGCTGTTGGTCCCTGCCAGTACGATCCGGGGGACGATGTATTCCTCCATAGAGACTCCTTTCTCCCGCTGAGGGAAACATAAAACAGCCGCGGCAGCATCCTTGCTGCCGCGGCCGGATTTCCGCAACAAAACAGCCCTCATCCCCGATCCCGGCGGGGAGGGCATATCTCGCGCAAGCAGGTCTTCTGACTTGTGCCGGCAGAGGAAAAAGCCCTCTGGGTCCGTCCCCTGCCTTCCCGGTTTTCCGGTGGCTGGCTTTCGCCTGCGGGAGCGGCGCGGCGCTTACAGCGGCGGTACCGTCCGGGAATTACACCCGATTCTCTATTCTCCCGGTGGGGCTATACGCCGCAGCGGGCACTTGCGTTGTGTTCAGCAGAAGTCATTGTACCGTTTTGCCGTGAACTTGTCAACAAATTGCCGCAAAATTTACCCGGATACGACGGTAAGAGAGGGCTGCCGTTGGACGAACGCGGCTTTACAAAAAAGGTGGGCCTGTGCTATGATAGCTTCGGGTATGGCGGCTGCTGGCCGCTGCCCGGAAACCGTGAAAAGAGGTGGGGGAATATGGACCGTCTGTTACTGCATACCTGCTGCGCCCCCTGCAGCGTCTACTGTGTGGATAGCCTCCGGGAGGAGGGGATCGAACCGGTGAGCTTCTGGTACAATCCCAACATCCACCCCTATCAGGAATATAGGGCACGGCGGGACACGCTCAAGGAGTACGCTGTCTCTATCGGTCTGTCCCTGCTGGTGCGGGAGGACTACGGCCTCAGGGACTTTGTCCGGGCGGTAGCCGGGGATCTGGACCACCGCTGCGGCCACTGCTATGCCTGCCGCCTGGAGGAGACTGCCCGGTACGCTGCGGAGAACGGCTTCACCCATTTCTCCACCACGCTGCTGGTGAGTCCCTACCAGGACCATGAGCGGATCTGTGCCACGGCAGAGGAGATGGCGGCACGCTACGGCGTGACCTTCCTGTACCGGGATTTCCGGCCGGGGTTCCGTGCCGGCCAGGCCAAGGCCCGGGAGCTGGGACTGTATATGCAGAAATACTGCGGCTGTGTGTTCTCCGAGGAGGAGCGCTACGCCAAGCAGATCAAGCGGGACAGGGAGGGGTCAGTGTGAGTTATCTTTTGGCGGCCCTGCTGGGGTATGGACTGGGTTGTCTGAGCCTGTCATTTTTCCTGGCCAAAGCCCGCGGGTTTGACATCCGAACTACCGGTTCCAATAACGCCGGTGCCAGCAACGCTTTTATTACCATGGGAGCAAAAAGCGGCGTAGCGGTGGGGCTGTGTGATATTGCCAAGTCCTGCGGGGCGGCCCTGCTGGCAGCAGTGCTGTTCCCTGATCTGCCGGGCGCCGCCGCGGTGGCCGGTACCGCCGCGGTGCTGGGCCATATTTTCCCGTTTTATCTGGGATTTCGCGGTGGGAAAGGCTTTGCGCCCTTCCTGGGGCTGGCTTTGGCCCTGGATTGGCGGTTTTTCCTGGTGATCTTGGCGGCGGTGCTGATCATTACCCTGGTGACGGACTACATTGTGATCGGAACGTTTACCACCATTGTCTCTTTTCCTGCCTATCTGGGATGGTTTGCCCGGGCGGGATGGCTGGTGGTATGCGTGGTGTGTGTGGCATCCCTGGTGATCTTTGCCAAGCATTTCGTCAACATCAAGCGCCTGCTCACCGGACAAGAGATCGGTCTGCGCCGGGCTATGAGCAAAAAAGACCGGGTATGACCTGGCTGTGACAAATACAAAAAAGCATCCGCACCCCAGCAAGGGTGCGGATGTTTTTTTGATGATAAGGACATATGCCGGTTATTTCTTCCTGCGCAGCAGATCCATAAGTCCGTTCCACCAGTGACGGGACGGTTCCGGTTCCCGCTCGGGGACGTAAGGCTTGTGGATGGAGGTTTCCATAAATACCTCCTGGCTGGCACAGGGGGCGAGGCTGTTGATCTTGCGGGCATAGGAGCCATCCGGCAGGAGGGAACTGGCCTTGACGTTGTCCTCCAGCTGGGTGTGGAGGATCCAGATCAGTTGATCCTTCACCTCCTGGTCGTAGATGGGACAGGCGATCTCCACCCGGCGGTTGAGGTTACGGGTCATGAGGTCGGCAGAGGAGATGTACACCTTGGCGTCCTTGCCGCGGCCAAAGCAGTAGATCCGCCCGTGCTCCAGGTAGCGGCCCACGATGCTGGTCACATGGATGTTTTCTGTCTGAGCGGGGATGCCCGGCCGCAGGCAGCAGATGCCCCGGAGGATCATCTGGATCTGAACACCGGCACGGGAGGCCTCTGCCAGCTTGTCCATGACCTCCCGCTCGGTCATGGAATTGGCCTTGATGCAGATGTAGCCGTCAGAGCCCTTGGCGATCTCCTGGTCGATCAGTTCCAGGAGTTTGGCCTTGATGCCCACAGGGGCCACCAGCAGATGGTCGTAGCTGCCGTGGAGATTGCCCACCAGCATATTCTGGAAAAACACGGTGCCGTCCAGGCCGATGGGCTCGCTGGCAGTCATAAGGCTCAGATCGGTGTACATGGTGTTGGTCTTTTCATTGTAGTTGCCGGTGCCGATCTGCGTGATATAGCTGAGCTTATCCCCCTTGCGCAGGGTAATAAGACAGATCTTGCTGTGGCACTTGTAGCCCTCCAGGCCATATATCACCCGGCAGCCGGAGTCCTCCAGCAGCTTGGACCAGGAGATGTTGTTGGCCTCGTCGAACCGGGCACGCAGCTCCATCAGGACAGTGACCTCCTTGCCGTTCTCCGCTGCCCGGCAGAGGATATGGGCGATCTTGGAGGAGGAGGCCAGACGGTAGATGGTGATGCGGATGGACAGCACGTCCGGCCGGTCGGCAGCCTCGCTGAGAAGCCGCAGGAAGGGGTCCACCTTGTCGAAGGGGAAGAACAGCAGCCGGTCCCGGCGCTGGATCTGGTCGATCATACTGCGGCTTTCGTCCAGATTTTCCGGCCATCGGGGCTGATAGGGGACAAAGGACAGAGGATCCGCCATATCCGGCGGCAGCGTGCGGATGAAGCCATAGACGTACTTCATATCCAGGGGGGATTGATCGATGTAGATCTGATGGTCCTCCACCTGGATACGGGTTTTCAACAGCTTGAGGAAGTCACCGTTGATCTTCCGACTTAGTTCCAGCCGGACTACCGCCAGATTGGCCCGCTTCTTCAGCAGCTTGCTCATACGGCTGCGGAAGTCGTCGTCGTTGTCCTCGAACTTCTCCTCGTCAAAGCTGATATCGGCGTTCCGGGTGACACACAGGACACAGGAATCCTCTATCTTATAGCCGCTGAAAAGAGTGGCCGCCCAGTGGTGGATCACGGTCTCCATGCGGATAAACCGTCCCGGCGTACCCGGGAAGGTCAGAAAGGCGGGCAGTGTAGTAGGTACAGGGATGAAGCCCAGGGAGGGGTTTCCCTTCTTGCTGCGCAGCAGGGCGGCAATATACAGGGCCTTGCTCACCAGATGGGGGAAGGGATGGCGGCTGTCCACGATCTGGGGGGACAGTACCGGCAGGATCTTCACCTTATAGTACTGGTTGATATATTTCTTCTCCTCCGGCGTCAGCTCATCCATGGTGAGATCCCAGATTCCCTGCTGGCGCAGCAGGCTGGATACCTCGGTGTACAGATGATTTTTGATCTCGATGAGGCCGGGAATGACGCTGTAGATCTGATCCAGCTGTCCGGCGGGAGTAAGGCCGGTTTTGTTGTCGATCTCGTCAGGGGAGGCCAGAGACAGATCGAACAGACTTCCCACCCGGACCATAAAGAACTCGTCCAGGTTGCTGGTAAAAATAGAGATGAATTTCAGACGCTCCAGAAGGGGGACGGTATTGTCCCCGGCTTCCTCCAACACCCGGCGGTTGAAGCGCAGCCAGCTGAGTTCACGACTCTGGGTGTATATGTATTGGCCGGCGTCTTTTTCTGGATTTTTGGACACAATGATCCCTCCTGTGCAGACACTTACGGTACAAGAATTAGGCGCTGCGCCGCGCCATGGCGTTACACAACCATTATACCATTATACATGTATCATGTTAAGTCTAAAATACGTTCCATGTTAAATTTTGGATATGTTTGCCTGAGGGCAAGGAAATCGTAGGGTGAGAAATGGCGGAAGCCTTGACAATCTTCCTGGCGGATGGTACAGTAAAAGCAGAAAACAGCATACCGTTCGCGAGAGATGAGAGCGAGAGCAGACAGGGGCCCTGGAGCCCTTGGTTGCCTTGCTCTTTTTGTTTTGCGGCGGGTAGAGAGGAGAGACGACGAATGTACGATGCAGTTATCATCGGCGCGGGGGTATCCGGCTCCGCCATTGCCAGGGAACTGGCCCGATACGAGGCGAAGATTTGTGTGCTGGAGCGGTGTGAGGACGTATGCTGCGGCACCTCCAAGGCCAACAGCGCTATCGTCCACGCGGGGTACGACGCCCAGCCGGGGACCCTGATGGCCCGTCTGGACGTGGAGGGCAGCTATATGATCCCCCAGCTGGCCCGGGATCTGGACTTCCCCTACCGAAACAACGGCTCCCTGGTACTGTGCATGGATGAGGAGGACCTGCCCCTCCTCCGGGCCCTTTACGACCGGGGACGAAAAAACGGGGTATCCGCTCTGCGGATGGTCACCCGGGAGGAGATCCTCGCCATGGAGCCCCATGTCCGGGAGGATGTGGTGGCGGGGATGGAAGCTGCCACCGGCGGGATCGTGTGCCCCTTTGGGATGAATATCGCCTTCGCGGAGAACGCTGCGGAGAACGGGGTGGAATTTCGCTTCGATACCACTGTCACCGGCTTTGAGCGGACCCGGGAGGGTTGGATCATCCGCACGGACCGAGGGGACCTGGAGACCCGCACTGTGGTCAATGCCGCCGGGGTATATGCCGACGTGCTCCACAACATGGTCAGTTCCCGGAAGCTCCACATTACGCCCCGCCGGGGGGACTACTATCTGCTGGATAAGACCACCGGCGGCTATGCCCATCACACCTTGTTCCAGCTCCCTGGCAAATACGGCAAGGGGGTCCTGGTGGCCCCCACGGTCCACGGCAACACCATCGTAGGCCCCACCGCCATCGATATTGAGGACCGGGATGGGGTAAATACCACCGCCGAGGGGCTGGAGCAGGTGATGCAGAAGGCGGCCAACATCGTGAAGGACGCGCCGCTGCGGCAGGTCATCACCTCTTTCGCAGGGCTTCGGGCCCACGAGGACGGCCACGAGTTCGTCATCGGCGAGGCGGAGGGAGCCCCCGGCTTCTTTGACTGCGCGGGCATCGAATCTCCGGGGCTATCCTCCTCGCCGGCCATTGGCCGCATGGTGGCGGAGCTGGTGCGGGATAAGCTGCTGCTGCGGAGGAAGGCTGACTTTAAGGCCACCCGGAAGGGTATCGTGAACCCGGCGGAGCTGCCCTTTGAGGAGCGACGGGCCCTGATTGCAGAGAACCCCGCCTACGGGCGGATCATTTGCCGCTGCGAGGGGATCTCCGAAGGGGAGATCCTGGACGCCATCCACCGGCCCCTGGGTGCGAAAAGCCTGGACGGCGTAAAGCGCCGGGTCCGGGCAGGCATGGGGCGCTGCCAGGGGGGCTTCTGCGGGCCGAAGGTCATGGAGATCCTGGCCCGGGAGCTGGGTGTGCCCATGGAGACCATCACCAAGTCCGGCGGCGGTTCCCGGATGATCCTGGGAAAGGACAAGGAAGGTTTTGGAGAGGAGGCTGGGTATGAAACGGTGTGATCTGGTCATCATCGGCGGCGGCCCCGCGGGACTGGCGGCGGCTGTGGCTGCCCGGGAGAGCGGCATAGAGGATATCCTGATCCTGGAGCGGGACACGGAACTGGGAGGCATCCTCAACCAATGTATCCACAGTGGTTTTGGCCTCCACACCTTCCAGGAGGAGCTTACCGGCCCGGAGTACGCCCAGCGGTATATCCAAAAGGTCCGGGACCTGGCAATTCCCTGCCTCCTGGACACCATGGTGCTGGAGATCACGCCGGAGCGGGTGGTGACGGCGGTAAATACCCGGGAGGGACTCTTTCAGCTCCAGGCCGGGGCGGTGATACTGGCCATGGGCTGCCGGGAGCGGGCCCGGGGGTCCCTCAATATCCCCGGTTTTCGTCCGGCGGGGATCTATTCCGCCGGTACCGCCCAGCGGCTGGTGAATATCGAAGGCTTTATGCCGGGAAAAGAAGTGGTGATTCTGGGCAGCGGTGACATCGGCCTCATTATGGCCCGGCGGATGACCCTGGAGGGCGCCCATGTCCAGGTGGTGGCGGAGCTGATGCCCTACTCCGGGGGCCTTAAGCGCAACATCGTCCAGTGCCTGGACGACTTCGGCATCCCACTGAAGCTCAGCCACACGGTGGTGGATATCCAGGGCCGGGAGCGCCTCACCGGCGTGACGCTGGCCCAGGTGGATGAAAACCGCCGCCCCATCCCCGGCACCGAGGAGCACTACGACTGTGACACTCTGCTGCTCTCCTGCGGGCTGATCCCGGAGAATGAGCTGAGCCGGGGGGCAGGGGTGGAGCTTTCCCCTGTGACCAATGGCCCGGTGGTGGACGAGAGCCTGGAGACCAACATCCCCGGCGTGTTTGCCTGCGGTAACGTCCTCCATGTCCACGACTTGGTGGACTTTGTCTCTCAGGAGGCACAGCAGGCGGGCCGCCGGGCCGCCCGGTTCCTCCAAAAGTGGGAGGAGCGGGGCAAAGCTATCCGCCTTACCGCCGGGAAGGGTGTGCGCTACACGGTGCCCGCCAAAGTGGACCCCTGCCGAATGGAGGAGGAGCTGACGGTCCGCTTCCGGGTGGACAACGTGTACCGCGGCGCCGCTGTAACGGTGTCTGCCGGCGGCGAGACCCTACAGCGCCGGAAAAAGCTGATCCTGACACCGGGGGAGATGGAGGAAGTCCGCCTCCGCCGGAAGGAGCTGCTGGAGCATCCTCAGTGGGAGGAGATCACCATTTCTTTGGAGGTGGCGCCATGAGCGAGACGAGAATACTGACCTGCATCGGCTGCCCCATGGGCTGCCGCCTGACGGTGACCATGGAAGGGGAAAGGGTGACCTCTGTAGCGGGCAACACCTGCCGCCGGGGGGACGAATATGCCCGACGGGAGGTGACGGCCCCCGCCCGGGTCCTCACCACCACAGTGCCGGTAGTGGGAGGCGTTCGCCCCCGGGTGCCGGTAAAGACCGCTGGGGAGGTGCCCAAAGCCCTGGTCATCTCCTGTGCCAAGGCCCTGGCCGCTGTGGAGGTGACAGCGCCGGTCCACGCCGGAGACGTAGTGTGCCGGGATATTCTGGGTACCGGTGTGGATGTGATCGCAGTGCGGGATACGCCGAAGGCGTGAGCCGGGCAGCTGCCTGCGGAAATGGACCCATATGTGGAAAACAGCACCCCCTTGCCGCTGCGGGAAGAGATTCCCGGGCAAGGGGGTGCTGTACTGTTTTATATGCCGAGGTTGGTGTGTTGAGGTTGGTGTGTTACAGATAGCTCTGGATCCGTGCCAGCTCCCGGGCGGTGATCTCGTCGGCTTTGGTGAAGTCCACATGGGGCTGGTAGACTGCTTCCAGACTGTCGTGAGCGGCCTTGGCGTCTGCCAGAGCCTCCACCGCCTCCTGACGGAGGGCCGCCGCCATCCGCATGGTGAAGCGCAGCCGGGAACGGAACTGGCGGTAGTGGGCGGGAGGCACCATGGCGTCGATCCGGATGCGGCGGTAGGCGCTGCCTTCATAGCGCATGCCCTCCCGGGAGGTGACGAAGGCCACGCCCAGCTCCGGCAGCAGCAGGTGGTGGATACGCTCCGGGTGCTCTGCGTCGGGGCAGACGATGGCATAGTAGCCCCGCCCTCTGGCGGCGGTGTGGATCTGTTCCAGCAGGGGAGCGGCCAGGTCGTAGCTGTCCTGCAGCTGGTAGATCCTGGGGCAGAGGGCCTCCACGCTGTCAAAGCACCACTGGGGGCCCCGGCAGGTGACGCTGCCCAGGAAGCGGTACTCATCGCTCTTTCCCGCCCCTTTGCCCCGCACTTCACGGCTGATAATGCCCTCGCCCCGGCGGCGCAGCTTATCCTGATCCAACCCCTCCCGCACCAGGGCGGCGGCGCTGTCTGCCATCTGCTTTGCGGCGCCCAGGGCCTGGAAGGCCCGCTGATAGGCGGCGGAGCAGGCAGTGGAGTGGTGGATGATCTCTTTACGGTCCTCTTTGGCGGCGGCGATGTCGTAGCATACGCCCATATCCACATAGCGCTCCACTGCGGCGGGATATTTGGGCTCCACCACATGGGGGGCAGTTCCATCTACGATGGCGGTGCGGATCCGGGGAATGTGGATGCCGTCCAGGGAATCCGGGTCGCCGGAGCAGAACAGGTACTCTACTGTCTCGCCCTGCTCCTCCATAGCTGCGCCGATCTTCTTCATCATGGTGGATTTCCCGGCGCCGGGCCCACCCTTCAGGACCAGCAGGTCATAGTGCCGCTCGGGGGCGCAGAATGGGGGAAACAGGCTTTGGAAGCCCCGGCCGCTGTTGGCGCCCAGAAAAAAATGCGTGGAATTCGTCATGGGTTCTCCTCCCGCTCTTATAAATTCTCTTTCCACAATATGCGGAAGGAGGCCTTTTTGACAAAGAAGAGACCCTGTCAATTGCGGCAGGGGAGAGGATCATGGCGTTCTTTTGGAAGCAGCAGGACGGCGGGCGCTCCTGATCGGGAGCGCCCGCCGTCCTGCTTTGTGTGCCGCTTCTCCAGCGGCAGCTATCAGAGGACTTCCTCCAGAGCCTGAATCACGGTCTCCATGGCCTTGATCCGGGCGTACCGCTTGTCCACCGACTCCAGAATGTACCAGGGGGCATTGCGGGTGTTGGTTTTCTGGAGCATTTCGTTGACGGCCTCCTCGTAGGCGTCCCACTTCTCACGGTTGCGCCAGTCCTCGTCAGTGATCTTCCAGCGCTTTTCCGGAGTGTTCTCCCGCTCGCGGAACCGCTCCAGCTGGGTATCCTTGTCGATCTGCACCCAGAATTTGATCACTACGGCTCCGGCGTCGGTGAGCTCCCGCTCAAACTCGTTGATCTCATCATAGGCCCGTTTCCAGTCGTCCTCGGTGCAGAAGCCCTCCAGCCGCTCCACCATTACCCGACCGTACCAGCTGCGGTCAAAGATGGCGATGTGGCCGGTCTTGGGCAGACGGGTCCAGAATCGCCAGAGGTACTGCCGGTGGAGCTCATCGGGGGTGGGGCTGGCAATGGGCAGCACCTCACAGCCCCGGGGGTCCAGGGCGGAGGAGAGCCGCTTGATGTTGCCGCCTTTACCGGCGGCGTCCCAGCCTTCATAGGCGATGACCACCGGTACCTGCTTGCGGTAAAGCTCATTGTGGAGCTTGCCCAGCTTCTTGCGGCAGCGTTTGAGGGCTTTGCGGTAGCTCTCCTCATCCATGGATTTGTCCAGCTTGACGTCCTTCAGAAGGGGAATGGGTGCCAGCGGCCAGGCCCGGGCAGGCTGCTCCACATGGGGACGGCACTGGAGGGCGGCGGTGATCTGTTCGTAGAGCCAGTCTGCCGCTGCCAGCTGTGAGCGGACGGCGTTGGTACCGTCGATGACCTTCCAGGGGGCAAAGGGGAAGTCAGTGGCGGTGAGATACTCGTCAAAGGCCTCCAGAGCCTTGTCGTAGTTCTTGTTTTGCTTGCGGTCATTTTCTCCCACCCGCCAGGCGGTATCCCGGTCCTCCGCCAGCTTCTCCAGCCGCTGGCTCTGGACATCCTGGCTGATATGGAGGAACAGCTTTACCAGCAGGTAGCCGCCGGCAGCCAGCTGCCGCTCAAAGACCTGGATGCTCTCCAGCCGCCGGGCGTACTCCTGATCCGACAGGTCCCGGCGCATCCGCTCCCGGACCGTCTCGTCCATCCAGCCGGAGTCCAGAAGCAGGATCTTCCCCTCCTCCGGGATGGTATCGAAATGCCGCTTGAGGAAGGGCCAGCGCCGCTCCTCCTCTGTGGGCATACCCACACTGCGGACCTTGAAGAACCGGGGGTCCAGCTCCCGGATCAGGGAGTGGATCACACTGCCTTTTCCGGCGGCGCCCCAGCCCTCCACCAGTACAATAACAGGCAGCTTTGCCTCCTTGATGGGGTGCTGCAGGGCGGCAAGGTCCTCCCGCCGCTTCTTGAGCAGCTCCCGGCAGGCGTGGATATCCCGCTGGTCCTTACCGAAGATCCATTTTTCCAACATACTGTCTCCTCCTTCCGTGCTGGTTACCGCTGATAGGATACGCAATGGCCGGACATGAGCTCTGCCGGCTGTTAGAGTTCCAGAATATACCGCTCGTAGGCGTTGACCACCCGGGTGGACCCATAGGTGCTCTCCCGGGGGATGCTGCGCCCATAGTTGAGGTGGGTATGGCCGTGGAGAAACAGGGCGGGGTGGTATTTGTCCAGCAGGCGGTTGAACGTGGAAAAGCCCATATGGGCCAGATCATGACAGTCCACCATGTCCTGTCCCGGAGCATGGGTCAGAAGAATGTCAAAGCCTTTTTTGCGAAACAGGCGGGGCTTGAGCTTCCACACCCGCCAGGCCATCTGCCGGTCGGTGTACTGATTGACGCCGTCCTTGTAGCGCATGGAGCCGCCCAGGCCCAGAATACGGAGTCCTTCATATTCATAGAGATCCCCGTCAATGCAGATGCACCCCAGGGGTGGATTTTTTTCGTAGCGATCGTCGTGGTTGCCATGGACATACAGGACCGGACAGTGGGCGAAAGTGGCGATAAAAGACAGATATTCCGGCTTGAGATCCCCACAGGAGAGGATCAGGTCGATGCCGTCCAGCTTGTCCCGGGTGAAGTAGTCCCAGAGATAGGGGGACTCGTGGTCAGATAAGGCGAGGATTCTCATAAATTGCTCCGCCTTTCCACGCCCTGGAGCTTTACCAGCTCCTGCGCTGATTCTGTCAGCTCCTCAAAAGCGGGGATACGGCCCTGGACATAGGGGGAGAGCCAGTTCATGGAGAGGATCTGCTCTGCCGGAGGCGGCGCGCTGTCCTCGTAGGAATCCTGTCCCTGCTGATCCATCAGCATGCCGTAGAAGGGGTCCAGCCGGCCGGCCTGGAGAGCGGTGCGCAGTACGCTCACCAGGCGGCGGGTGCCAATGGGCAGGCTTCGGGAGCACAACACATCCACTACGCCCTGATTCATGCCCCACCAGTAATTGATGGCGCTGTTGCCGTGGAGCTCCTGTTTCCAACTGCCTTCCAGCACTCTCCGTACGATGCTCAGATAGAATTTGCCCCAGCGGATCTGGGCCAGAGCCAGGTTATGGGCGCCGTCCAGATTGCGGCCGGAATGGGCGGCCAGGCGGCCCCGGCGGTCAATATAGAGGATCCCCATCTCATGGAGCCGCTCCAGACCGCTGCCCTCCCGAAAGGTGTCCCACTCCAGGAAGATCCTGGCGTTGGCATTGACCATCCGGGCGCCCTGGGCAAAGGCGTTGATGCTGGCGATGTTGCCGAAGGTGGGATAGTCAGCCACAAAGCCGATGCGGTCATCTGTGGTGAGGGTGGCGGCAATGGCTCCCTTGATGAAGGTGGCCTCGTAGAGCCGGGGATAGTAGGTGCGGACAGAGGGATAGGTGGTATTGAGGGAACAGTTGAGGATCTTTACATCCGGGTGCAGCACGGCCTGCTTGACGCCGGGCAGCAGCAGCTTGGGCGTGGTGGTGAAGATCATGCCCGCCCCTTGGTTCACAGCGTCCTCAAAGGCTTCTTCCGCCTTTTCCTCCGTGTTCACATTTTCATAGGACAAGGTGCGAACCTGTCCGGACATATTATTTTCCAGACTGTAACGGCCGTACTCGTGGCCATACTCCCAGCGGGAGACGGCGGAGGAACTGCCGTGGAGAAAGGCCACACACAGTTTTCCGCCGGTGGGCATGGACACCAGGGGAGAGATCAGCGGCCGCTTGACGGTGTCGTCCAGCAGCACGGTCACACCGGCGTTTTCCAGGCGGTTGAGGATCTCCTGGCGGATCTTGGGCAGCTCCCGCATGATCTCCGATGTCATTTTCTCCCGGGAGGCCTTATAGCCAAAGATCTGGATATAGACCAGAAACGCCTGGGAAACATAGTGGGGGTCCAGACCCTTGCGGAGGTATGCGTCCCGGAACATGTAGTAGAAGGAACGGAAACGGTAGACATCCTCAGCGCTCCAGGGGTCCCGGCCGGGCATGCCCACAGCCTCCAGCAGTTCCTGATATTCTCCGGGCCGCTTGAATACCAGAAAATGTAATCCGGTCATTTGATAGAAATTCAAAAACTCATAGTAGGCGATCACTTCCGGATCATCGGAGTGGGCAGGGTAGAGGCGGGTAACGGTGCCGGGCACAGAAATAGCGCCGAAGTGTTTGAGAACACTGACCCGCTTGTGGCCTTCGATGACGTAGAAGTGGTTGAGATACTCCACGGCTTTGATAGGGTCCCGGATACCCTCATCCAGATGGGCCTTGCAGAGCATCTCCCATTTGCTGGCAAATTCACTGTTTTCATTGACCACGGGAAAAAAGCCGGGGGAAAAGTCGTCCCGGCGCATGGCGTTATAGGTGCCGTCAATGAGCTCCATGGGGATCTCCACCACGCCCAGGGATTCCCGCCGCACAGCCTTGGCTTCCATGCTGTCGGGAAGGACCAGAAGGCCGGTCTCTTTCCCGGCTGCGGCTGCGGCCTTGACTTCTTTCAGTCCCTGTCGGAGCGCCTTGTGATATTCCTCCAGTAGCATATCTGTCCTCCTTCATCCCCCCTGCGGGGGAAACCGGCAGGCAGCCATATCGGGTGTCGGCCGGTAATATTTGTCTCTTTCTGATCCCAAAGTACCATGGATGAGGGGGAAATTCAATCTTATTTTTACCCAAAAGGAGAAAGTGAGCACCGGTATGGAGAAAGACGGCGGCAGTCCATGCAAAGTTTACAGATCGTTCACAAAAAATTAGCACTCTATACACGAGAGTGCTAATTTTCCTCTTTACAACCGGGTCGAACAGGTGTACAATAACCAGCGAAAAGAAAAAGACCCGGTGCGGCGCAAGCCGTGCCCAGCCGACAAAGGAGGCAGAATGTATGAACTTTGATAAGTATACCCAAAACGCCCAGGCAGCTGTGGCGGATTGTCAGAACATAGCGATTGAGAACGGGCAGCAGCAGTTGGAGGGTGAGCACCTCCATCTGGCCCTGCTGCGCCAGCAGGACGGCCTTGTGCCCCGGCTTCTGACCTATATGGGCTTGGATGTGAATACCCTGATCCGGCAGGTCCAGCAGGAGATCGATAAGCTGCCCAAGGTGTCCGGCAGCAGCGACCAGCTCTATGCCAGCCGCCGCTTCAGCCAGCTGCTGATGGCGGCAGAGAAAAACGCCCAGCAGTTCAAGGACGAATATGTGTCTGTGGAGCATCTGTATCTGGCCCTGGTGGACGAGAACGGCACGCCCAGCGCCCGGATTTTCCGGCAGTACGGTATTGACCGGGAGAAGCTGCTCCAGGCTCTGACCAAGGTCCGGGGCAGCCAGCGGGTCACCAGCCAGAACCCGGAGGAGAACTATGAGGCTCTGAGCAAGTATGGCCGTGACCTGGTGGAGATGGCCCGGCAGGGCAAGCTGGACCCGGTGATCGGCCGTGACGCGGAGATCCGCCACACCATCCAGATCCTCTCCCGTAAGACCAAGAACAACCCCGTCCTTATCGGCGAACCCGGTGTGGGCAAGACCGCTGTTGTGGAGGGCCTGGCCCAGCGGATCCTCAACGGCGATGTGCCGGAGGGCCTGAAGGACAAGACCATCTTTGCCCTGGATATGGGGTCCCTGATCGCAGGCGCCAAGTACCGGGGCGAGTTTGAGGAGCGGCTGAAGGCTGTCCTCAATGAGATCGAGAAGAGCGAGGGGCGCATTATCCTCTTTATTGATGAGCTCCACAACATCGTGGGCGCTGGCCGTACCGAGGGCAGTATGGATGCAGGCAACCTCCTCAAGCCTAAGCTGGCCCGGGGCGAGCTCCACTGTATCGGTGCCACCACCCTGGATGAGTACCGCAAGTATATCGAGAAGGATGCCGCTCTGGAGCGCCGGTTCCAGAAAGTCCTCATTGACCAGCCCACGGTAGAGGATACCATTTCCATTCTCCGTGGCCTGAAGGAACGCTTTGAGATCCACCACGGCGTCCGGATCACCGACGGCGCCCTCATCGCCTGCGCCACCCTCTCCGACCGGTATATCACCGACCGTTTCCTCCCCGACAAGGCCATTGACCTGATGGATGAGGCGGCGGCCAAGATCCGTATGGAGATCGACTCCATGCCTGCGGAACTGGATGAGATCAGCCGTAAGATCATGCAGCTTGAGATCGAGAAGCAGGCCCTGGGCAAGGAGGAGGACAACGGCTCCAAGAACCGTATGGCCCACATCGACCAGGAGCTGGCGGAGCTGAAGGCGAAGAATGACGCCATGCGGGCCCAGTGGGAGACGGAGAAGCAGTCTATCGCCGGTCTCAAGCGCATCAAGCAGGAGATCGAGGATACCAAGCACCAGATGGAGGAGGCAGAGCGCAGCTACGACCTGGAGAAGATGGCCCAGCTGAAGTTCGGCACCCTTCCCACCCTGGAGAAGCAGCTGGAGGAGGAGCGCCAGCGGGTGGAGTCCGGTAAGGACGAACATCTGCTGAAAGAGGAAGTCACCGAGGAGGAGATCGCCGAGGTAGTGGCCAAATGGACCGGCATTCCGGTGAGCAAGCTGATGGAGAGTGAAAAGGAGAAGCTCCTGCGGCTTCCCGAGATCCTCCATAAGAGGGTCATCGGCCAGGATGAGGCCGTCACCGCCGTCAGCGAGGCTATCCTCCGCGGCCGGGCTGGCCTGAAGGATGAGAACCGCCCCATCGGCTCCTTCATCTTCCTGGGTCCCACCGGTGTAGGTAAGACAGAGCTGGCCAAGACTTTGGCCCAGGCCCTCTTTGACGATGAGCGGAATATCATCCGTATCGATATGTCCGAGTATATGGAAAAGCACTCCGTCAGCCGTCTGGTGGGAGCGCCTCCGGGATATGTGGGCTATGATGAGGGTGGTCAGCTTACCGAGGCCGTCCGCCGTAAGCCCTACAGCGTAGTGCTGTTCGATGAGATCGAAAAGGCCCACCCGGATGTGTTCAACATCCTGCTGCAGCTGCTGGACGATGGCCGGTTGACCGATAACCAGGGCCGGACGGTGGACTTCAAGAACACCATCATCATCATGACCAGCAACATCGGCTCCGCCTATCTGACGGAGAATATCCATCCTGACGGCTCCATCGATCCCGCGGTGAAGGAGCAGGTCCGTCAGGAGCTCAACAAGTACTTCCGTCCTGAGTTTATTAACCGTGTGGACGATATTGTGGTGTTCTCCCCCCTGACAGAAGGTCAGATCACCGGTATCATCGACATCGCCATGGCTGCTATTGCCGCCCGCCTCGCGGACCGTGAGATCACCGTTACCCTTACCGACGAGGCAAAGCGCTTCATCGCGCATGCCAGTTATACGCCCTCCTATGGCGCCCGGCCTGTGAAGCGTTACCTCCAGAAGTATGTGGAGACGGAGCTGGCCTCCATGCTGATCCGGGGCGAAGTGTCCGACGGGCAGAGCGTCACGGTAGGCAGCGACGGTGAGAAGCTGACTTTTGCTGTGCAGAACTGATGCCCCGCCTGTTTCTTTGCAGGCAAGGATTGCGTACAAGAGCCGCCTGCCGCTTTATGCGGCAGGCGGCTTTTTTGCGCGCAGGAGACCGCCTGTGGAAAACAAAAAGAAAGATAGATGGCGCCTGTCCGTTGACAAACAGAGCAGAAAGGATACAATACAAACAGAGAACGACAGATCGTGCGGGAACGGGTGGAACGCGCTATCCCGTGCCGGAGAGAAAGGGGAGAGGCCATGGATTATACCCGGTTTGAGATTTTCCAGGATATTTCCAACAGCGAAGTGGAAGCGATGATCACCTGCTTCCGGATGCGGCGGGTCCGCTACGGGCCGGGGGAAACCATCCGGGTCTACGGCGGCAGCCAGGATGTGGGGATCGTGGTCCGTGGTGAAGCGGAGCTGGTGCGCTTTGACTGCGCTGGGACCAGGACCATTCTGGAGCGGATGGAGACCGGTGGTGTGTTCGGAGAGCTGCTGGCATTTACAGCGGCACTGGGCGACAGCCTGGAGGTGGTCTCTGCCGGGGAGTGCGAGGTGCTGTTCATGGACTATCCCCATATCATGAAGCGCTGTGAAAAGGCCTGTCAGCACCACAGTCGTCTGGTAGAGAATCTGTTTCGCCTGGTGGCGGAGCAGGCCAGGCGGCTCAGCCGCCGGGTGGAGGTCCTCAGCCAGCGGTCTATTCGGGACAAGCTGCGCTGCTATTTTCACATTCTGTGCCTGGAGAGCGGCGGGCGGACAGCGGTGCTGCCCTTTTCCCTGAGTACCCTGGCCGACTACATCAGCACCGACCGCAGCGCTATGATGCGGGAGCTGAAGAAGATGCGCGAGGACGGCCTTATTGTCCTGGAGGGCCGAAGGCTGACAGTGCTGGAACAGCCCCGGGATGAAGAGCGCAATTTCCGGTAAAATCCTGATAATTTCGGGAATTGAAATTGACGAAAGTGACAGACTATGTTAAACTAATAACGTATGTGCAGGAGCATACAGCTAACAAAGAACCGAATCTAGGTGGAAAGAGGAAACACTATGTATCGGATCGTCAAAAAAAGAGTATTGAACCCAACGGTCACCATGATGGAGATCGAGGCTCCTATGGTGGCACGCAAGGCGGAGCCTGGCCAGTTCATCATCCTGCGTGTGGATGAGAACGGCGAGCGCATCCCCCTGACCATCGCAGCGTACGACCGTGAGGCCGGCACGGTCAGCATCATTTATCAGATCGTGGGTGCTACCACGGAGAAGCTCAACCACAAGGAAGAGGGCGAGTATATCCAGGACTTCGTCGGTCCCCTGGGCCGCGCTACCGAGACCGAAGGCCTCAAGCGTGTGGCCGTGGTGGGCGGCGGTGTGGGTACCGCTATCGCTTATCCTGTGGCCAAGAAGCTCCATGATGAGGGTTGCCATGTGGACCTGATCGTGGGCTTCCGTAACAAGGACCTCATCATCCTGAAGGATGAGTTCGAGGCTGCCTCCACCAACCTGATCATTGGTACCGACGATGGTTCCTACGGCAAGAAGGCCCTGGTCACCGAGCTCCTCCAGGAGCAGATCGATGCCGGTGCCAAGTATGACCGTGTCATCGCCATCGGCCCCGTGATCATGATGAAATTTGTCTGCGAGCTGACCAAGAAGTATAACATTCCTACCGTGGTCAGCATGAACCCCATCATGATCGATGGTACCGGCATGTGCGGCGGCTGCCGTCTGACCGTGGGCGGCGAGACCAAGTTCGCCTGCGTGGATGGCCC